>Ga0172367_10004934_pt1 | contig 16345 bp, 16 predicted proteins | sample Lak10m_FD_114542 | JGI IMG/M metagenome (GOLD analysis project Ga0172367, IMG submission 114542) | Freshwater microbial communities from Kabuno Bay, South-Kivu, Congo - kab_022012_10m | ecosystem: Environmental > Aquatic > Freshwater > Lake | place: Democratic Republic of the Congo: South-Kivu...
AACAAACTCACGCCACCGACAACTGCTGCAGCAATTGCACTTAACACAATTGAACGTCCAGCTGCAGCATCAACTGAAGCTTGTCTTGAAGCTAACAAAATTCCAGCAATTCCTGCAAATGTAGATGAAATCATAAAAACCGTAATTCGAACTCGATCAACTCGAATACCTGCACGTCTTGCAGCTTCAGCATTGCCGCCAACTGCGTAAACGTGTCTACCAAATTTGGTTCTATTCAAAACAAAAGTTCCAGTTGCAAGAAGAATTAAAACAATTGGCACTACCCATGGCACACCTTTTAATGAAGTTACAGCAGGATTTGCGCCACGTTCTTGATTCAAAAATGTAACTACCCCTGCACCAACTACTAATAATGTTAATGATTTTGCAATCAAAATACTGATTGGTTTACTTTCTTGACCTGAAGCACTTCTTTGTCTTCTTGAAATTAAGGACGTCAATATGTAAATAATGAAAACAATTAATAACAAAATCCAACCAAAAATTAATGGCATTGGTTTATTCATAATGGCAAGAATTACAGGCGCTTTAATACCAATTAATCCTCCACGTCCGATAACAACTAATTGCAAACCTTGAAAAGCTAAAAATGCCGCCAGCGTTACTACGAACGAGGGTATACCGACTTTGGCAACTAAAAGGCCAACTAGAAATCCAACTAACATTCCAAAAAGAATTGCGATGATAACCGCAATTGGCCATGCAACACCGTAATTAAACATAGATACAGCTAAGAATCCTGCAGATAGACCAGCTGTAACTCCAGCTGAAAGATCAATTTCTCCAAGTAATAAAACAAATGTTAAACCCATGGCAAGAGTTGTTACAGTTGCTGTCTGAGTAAGTAGATTTGCAAAATTAATTGGTTTTAAAAATATTGGATTTGCCAAGGCAAAAATTGTTGCCAAAATTACCAAACCAAGAAGAGCTGGAAGAGATCCAGTTTCTCCACCTCGTACTTTTACGATGTAATCTTTAAAAGCATCTAGTAAAGAACCTTCATTTCCGGTTTGTACAGAATTTTGATTTGACATGTTAGGCCTCTACATTTTCTTGAGTTTTGGTACCGGTTATATATGCAACAACATCAGATTGTGAAGTTTCAGACTTTTTAACAGCTGCAGTCATTTTTCCTAAGTAAAGAACATAAATTCGATCTGCCACAGTAAATACATCTTGTAAGTTGTGCGAAATAATAATTACTGCTTTTCCTGCATCTGCAAGTCTTCTTACCAATTGCAAAACCTGTTCAGTTTGAGCAACACCTAAAGCGGCTGTTGGTTCATCTAAAATAACCACTTTGTTATTCCACAAAACTGCTCTGGCAATTGCCACAGTTTGTCTTTGACCACCTGAAAGTTTGGCAACTTTTTGTCTAACAGACTTAACAGTTCTTACTGAAAGAGAAGTAAGAGTACTTGCTGCTTTTGATTCCATGTGTCCTTCGTCTAGAACACCGTTATTTGCCTGTTCTCTTCCTAAAAACATGTTGTGCACTATGTCTAAGTTGTCGCACAATGCTAAATCTTGATACACCACATCTATTCCAAGATCTGAAGATTGTCTTGGGCTTGTAAGTTCTACTTCTTTTCCTTCAAATAAAATTGTGCCTGAATCATAGGGTTGAATGCCAGCTAATCCTTTAATTAAAGTTGATTTACCTGCACCATTATCACCGACTAACGCGGTAACTTCACCAGCGCGAATTGAAAAATTTACACCTTTTAAAACTTCTACTGGACCAAAACTTTTTTTAACTTCTCTTAATTCAATTACGGGAGTTTGACTAGACAAGTGTTTTCTCCTTCGACCAGGTTCTTGCTGTATTTAAATATATGGTCTTGACACCATTTAAGGTGCCAAGACCATATAGACGTGCTTTAAATCAGATCTTAGGAAAGACCGATTTCTGTACACTTAGCTGCTGCGTCACCGGTGCAAACATCTGCTGCGGTTTTTGCAATGCGGTCAAGTGCTGCTTTGAATCCGTCAAGTGATGCTGCATCTGCATACAACGCTTGTGGATCTGCTGCTTGGAATGGTGTTCCGTCAGCCAATTGTTTATTGGTTGTTGGGGTTTCACCCTTCAAGATTGCGATTGCCAATTCAGCAGCTGTTGAAGCTTCAACTAAGTAATCTTTGAAGACTGTCATACATTGCTTGCCTGACAATACGTTTGTCAAACCTTCAACAGAAGCATCTTGTCCAGAAACTGGAACTTTCAAGTTGTTCTTGTCAAGGATTGCAATTGCGTTTGCTGCGTTGGTGTCGTTTGCTGACACAACTGCGTCAACTTTTCCACCATTTGCAGTAAGAGCTTGTTCGAAGTTTGTTCCAGCTTTTGCGCCATCCCATGTACCATCTGGACGTTTTGCGCCAAGTTTGGCTTTGTCAACTTCTACACCTGCTGCTTTAAGTGCAGTGTCATATCCTTCAGCAAACATTGCTGCGTTTCCGTCTGTTGGGTCTCCATCTAGGAAGATCAATTCAGCGGTCTTTGGATCTTTACCTGCATCTGCTAAACACTTCAAGATACCTTCACCTTGAAGAGTTCCAACTGTTACGTTGTCAAATGAAACGTAGTAGTCAACACCTTCAATTGGACGGTCATAAGCGATTGTTGGTACGCCTTGTGCTTTTGATTTAGCAGCAACTTGTGCACCAGCACCTTGATAATCGGTGATGATCATTACGTTGCAACCAGATGCAAGCATTTGGTCACCAATGGTCAACATCTTTGCAGTGTCGCCTTCAGCATTTTGAATGTCGGTTGTGAAACCGGCTGCTTCTAGTGCTTCCTTCAATGCTGGACGATCTCCATTTTCCCAACGTGGGGAAGATGCAGAGTCTGGCAAGATTACGCAAGCTAAACCACTTGCAGCTGCTGCTGCTGTGTCTTCAGTTGCTGCGGAATCACTTGAACCGCTTGAGCATGCTGCTAATAAAAGAGCCGCTGCAGCGGTAACTGCTGCTACTCCGAAAGAGCGTTTTAACACTCAGTTCTCCTTTTGTTTGTTTTTAATCTTGTTTTGAATTAAATAAAACTTTTGATTTTATTTTTTCAAACCAAGAATGTGATCAATAGCTAACTGATCGAGTCTCTCGTTAAAGAATCCACGTTCTGCTAGCTTGTCGGCGTCAAACACCTCCTGTTTCAACTTGTTAGCTGAATCTGAGGAATAACCTCCGACAGTTGGTTGCGCTAATGAATCATGACCAGAAACTTTGTGAGCTTCTTTTACTTCTGGGTCAGCATCGTATGCGCGTGCTTTTTCTGCAAGTGCTAAATAATTTCTCATTGAATTTTTGGCAAATTCCCAAATTCCATCGCCATGTTCATTTCTATATGGACGAGAATCAAAATGTTTTGGACCTGAATAGCCAGTTTTTTCTAGCAATCTAACAAGGAAGAAATTATCTTTTATTCCTTCTGAACCAAAACGAAGATCTTGATCGTATCTTCCAATTTTTTGATCATTCAAATCAATATGGAATAACTTCTTTTGCCAAACAGCTTGAGCAACTCCTTGATAGAAAGAAAGTCCTGCCATAGTTTCGTGTGCAACTTCAGGATTAATTCCAACCATGCTTGGATCATCAAGTGTTTCAATGAAAGCCATGGCATGACCAATAGTTGGCAAGAATGTATCGCCTCTTGGTTCATTTGGTTTAGGTTCTAATGCCATACGCATTTTGTAACCTTTATCTTTTATATAACCGATAAAGAAATTCAAAGCTTCTCTATATCTTTCAAGTGCATCTAGTGGATATTTAGATCCTGCTGCTTCAACACCTTCGCGTCCACCCCAGAAAACTGCAGTGGGTGCACCAAATTCTGCACCGACATCAAGAGCTCTTAAAACTTTTTGAATTGCATACTTTCTAATTTGTGGATCATTTGAAGTAAAAGCACCATCTTTAAAAACAGGATGAGTAAATAAATTAGTAGTTGCCATCGAAACAACAACACCTGAATCATCTAATGCTTTGCGAAAATCTTTTTTAATTTTGTCTTGTTCTGCAATTGAAGATTTGTATGGAAGTAAATCGTCATCATGAAATGAAACTCCCCAAACATTTAGTTCGCCAAGTTTTCTAACAAAATCAGCTGGATAAATTGGTGGTCTTGTCGCTTCTCCAAATGGATCTCTACCAGAGTGGCCAATTGTCCAAAGACCAAATGCAAATTTGTCTTCTCTTTTTGGAGTCAAAGCGTTAGACATTCACAACCTCATTTCAAAAGGATTTTTACTGCAAATTAATTGCTATAAGCAATAACTTACCTTGAACACATTTATAGGGTCTAGCGAAGGTGGTCACAGTTAAGCACCAGAAATATTACTTTTCGGTAACTTTTTGTACCAATTATGACAATTTACTTATACAGAGATTCAAATGCATTTTTATAGGCAATTCTGACGTTTTCTTTGAAATTTGATTGCTTCTCCACACTTCCTTTTTCTTGCCATACCGGAGGTTTAGTTTCACCAGATAAAACCCAAGCAGCTTGTCGAGCCGCACCATCTGCCACATATTCAGACATGGGAGGAATATGAACTGGAACTTCAAACAATGTTGCAGCAATTTCTTGCACCGCTTTTGAAACTGCAGCTCCTCCAATTAATACAACTCTGTTTGGTTTTGTTTTTTGACCAAAATTTGTAATGTAATCACTTGCTTCTGCCAGTGAGCAAAGCATTCCTTCAATACAAGCTCTTGCAAAGTTTGCTGGAGTTAAATTATTTCTAGTTAAACCGTGTAAAGATCCTTTTGAATTTGGCAGATTTGGAGTTCTTTCGCCATCTAAAAATGGTAACAAAACTAGTCCTTGTGAGCCTGGTTCTGCAGTTAAAGCAAGGTTTGCAAAATCATCTAGTGAAACATTTAAAGTTGCAGCTCCTGCATTTATTACTCTTGCAGCATTTAATGTGCAAGCTAGTGGTAAATAATTTCCTGTAGCATCAGCAAAACCTGCAATTATTCCTGAAGAATCATTTGTTGGATTAGCAGAAACAGTGTAAGCAGTTCCAGATGTTCCTAATGAAATCACAATATCTCCAGTTTGTGCCCCAAGTCCCAAAGCAGCAGCCATATTGTCACCAGTACCAGGACCAATTTTTATGCCAGATTTTGTTTCTCCAACTACTTCATTTGGTTTTGCAACTCTTGGTACTTGTATTTCTTTACCAAAAGCAAGTTTTAATAAATCTTTTCTATATTCATTAGTTTGAGGCGACCAGTATCCTGTTCCAGATGCATCTCCCCTATCAGAGACAAATTCATCTGGTTTATTCATTAAATTCCAAGTTAAGTAATCATGTGGCAACATAACTCCAGAAACTTTTTTGGCATTTTCTGGTTCATTTTTAGCAAGCCATCTAAGTTTTGTAACGGTAAAAGATGCAACGGGCATCGAACCAATAGCGTCTGCCCATTTTTGTGCACCACCAAATTCATTAATCAAATCAGTTGCATCTTGTGCCGAACGTGTGTCGTTCCATAACAATGCATCTCTCACAACATTTTTGTTTTGATCAACCACAACCATGCCATGTTGTTGCGCACCTATTGAAATAGCTTTTACATCTTCAAAAAGATCTTTTGAGTTAGTTTCAAATTCATTCCACCAAATCGCAGGATCAACTTCTGTCGCATCTGGATGTGTGCCTCTGGCTTCTCGAACTAACTCACCAGTTTGAGCATCTCTAATAACAATTTTTACAGATTGAGTTGAAGAATCTACTCCTGCAACTAAATTTCTTGACATATTATTTTGCCAATTGTCTTAATACGAAAGGTAAGATTCCACCATTTCTGTAATACTCAGCTTCTCCTGGTGTATCAATTCTTAACTTGACTTTAAATTTCTTTTCCCCACTTTTTGTATTAGCAATAACTTCTAAAGTTTGTGGAGTTACATTTTCATTTAGATTTTCAATACCTTTAATACTAAATGTTTCAGAACCATCAAGTCCTAGTGTTTCAACGTTTTCACCATCAATAAATTGAAGAGGTAACACTCCCATTCCTACTAAATTACTTCTGTGAATTCTTTCGTATGATTCTGCAATTACAGCTTTTACTCCAAGTAGTGCAGTTCCTTTTGCAGCCCAATCTCTTGAAGAACCGGATCCATATTCTTTACCTGCAAGAATAATTAAAGGAATCTTGCTATTTATATAGTCAACACTTGCATCATAAATTGTATCTTGTTTATCTTTTAAGAAATTAAAAGTAAATCCACCTTCAACATCTTTAAGTAACTTATTTTTTAATCGAATATTGGCAAACGTTCCTCGGATCATCACCTCGTGGTTTCCTCGTCTTGAACCATAGGAATTGAAATCTTTTTTATCTATGCCGTGTTCAATTAAATATTTTCCAGCTGGTGAATCAATTTTTATACTTCCTGCTGGAGAAATATGATCTGTAGTTACTGAATCACCAAGCCAGGCAAGAACTCTGGCATTTGAAATATCACTTACCTTTTGAGGAGTCTTAGGCATATTTTCAAAATATGGCGGTTTTCTTACATAAGTACTTGAGTTTGCCCAAGTAAAGGTCTTACCTGTAGGTGTGGGAAGTTTCTGCCAACGCTCATCCCCTTTGAATACATCTGCATATCTTTTAATAAACATTTCACTATCTATTGCTTGATTTATATAATCTTGAATTTCTTTTGAACTTGGCCAAATATCTTTCAAATAAATTTTATTTCCATCTGGGCTTACTCCGATTGGATCATTGTTTAAATCAATATTCATCGTTCCAGCGATGGCATAGGCCACAACTAGTGGTGGGGATGCTAAATAATTCATCTTCACATCAGGATTGATTCTGCCTTCAAAATTTCTATTACCACTTAATACAGAAACTGCTGCCAAATCTGCTTTATTAATAGCTGCACTAATTGCTTCAGGCAAAGGACCGCTATTTCCTATACAAGTTGTACAGCCATAGCCCACCAGATCAAAACCTAATTTACTTAAATATGGAGTTAAACCAGATTTATTTAAATAATCTGTGACAACTTGAGATCCTGGGGCAAGGGTCGTTTTAACCCATGAGGATCTTGTTAGTCCAAGTTCAACGGCCTTTTTTGCAACTAAACCTGCACCAATCATTACTTCAGGATTTGAAGTATTAGTACAAGAAGTAATTGCTGCAATAACTACAGCTCCGTGAGTTAAATTAAATTTTTCCCCATCTAGGTTAACTTCAATTTTTTTATCAATTTCACTGGTGTAATTCGGTAGTGCTTTGTTGAAATTTTCTTTGGCATTTTTTAAACTAACTCGATCTTGAGGTCTTTTAGGACCAGCAATACTTGGTTCAATTGTTGACAGATCAAGTTGTAAATGTTCACTAAATCTTGGCTCATGATTTGGATCAAGCCATAAACCTTGTTTCTTGGCATAACTTTCAACTAATGCAAGTTGATCTTTACTTCTACCGGTGAATTTTAAATAATCAATTGTTTGCTCATCAATTGGAAACATGGCAACAGTTGATCCATATTCAGGACTCATATTTCCAATAGTTGCTCTATTGGCTAAAGGAACTGCTGAGCAACCTGCTCCATAAAATTCAACAAACTTTCCAACCACACCATGTTGTCTTAAAATTTCTGTGATTGTTAAAACTAAATCGGTAGCTGTAACACCTTCTTTTAATGAACCAGTTAATTTAAATCCCACAACTTTTGGAATAAGCATGCTTACCGGTTGGCCAAGCATTGCAGCTTCTGCTTCAATTCCTCCAACTCCCCAACCTAAAACTCCTAAACCATTAACCATGGTGGTGTGAGAATCTGTTCCCACAACTGTGTCTGGATAAACCAGAGAATCTTTTTCAAAAACAACTCGGGCTAAATTTTCAATATTTACTTGATGAACTATTCCAGTTCCTGGGGGAACCACTTTAAATTCAGAAAATGCACCCTGTCCCCATCTTAAAAATTGATAGCGTTCTTCATTTCTTTCATATTCCAAATCAACATTTATTTGAAAAGACATGTTTGATCCAAATGAATCTGCAATAACAGAGTGATCAATTACTAATTCTGCAGGCGCTAAAGGATTTACTTTTTCAGGATTTCCACCTAACTCGATCATTGCTTCGCGCATGGTTGCTAAATCAACAATTGCGGGAACTCCAGTGAAATCCTGCATGATTACTCTTGCTGGGGTGTATGGAATTTCAACACTTGGTTCAGCATTTTCATTCCAATTAGCTACCGCATTTATGTGATCTTTAGTGACATTTATTCCATCTTCAGTTCTTAAAAGATTCTCAAGAAGTATTTTTAAACTAAAAGGAAGTGATTTTGATCCAGAAACTTTGTTGATATCAAACATTTGACAAGATCTTGAGTTAAATTCAAGATTTACTTTGGCGTCAAAAGAATTAATACTCATCAATCCTCACGATTTACTATTACTTCAAAGACTATCAGTGGACAAAATTCTACTTTTAGCCTCGTGTGAAAACTGCCACGCTTTCAAAGTGATGTGTCATTGGAAAGAAGTCATAAACTTCAACTTTTTCTAGCAACCAACCATTCTCTTTAGCCACTGCAGCATCTCTGGCTAAGGAGGCAGGATCACAGGCTATATAAATAATTTTCTCTTTGGCTTTTTTACAAATTCTTTGCATAACTTTTACCCCAGCGCCAGATCTTGGTGGATCTAAAACTATGAGGTCAAACTTTTCTCTTGTTTTAAAAATCCAATTTTCAACTTTTTGCTTCAACACTTTGACCTTTTTGAAATCTCTCAAATTCATTTTTGCATTTTCGCTTGCTTCTTTATCGCTTTCAATGGCATACCCAGACGCGTTTGGAAAAGATTTCAAAATCACAGATGAAAAAACTCCCACACCAGAATACAAATCTAGAAAAGAGCCGATCGACATTTTTTTTATCTCTTTTTCAATTGTGTCAGTTAAAACCTCTACTGCTTTAGGATGAACCTGCCAAAAACCACTTCCATTCGCTTCATAATTTTCCTCATTAACTTTTCGATTTACTTTAGTTTTTCTATCATCTTTTCCAAATATAAGAACTTCATCATTATTTTTAACTAATTCAACTTCAATACCAGGAGTTTGTTTCCCAAGTGCTATCAAAGTTTTATTTATTGCTTCATCTGCAATTAAGCATTTCTCTATAACTTGAATTTCTTTACTTCGATATTTTCTAAAACCTAATTCGCCCTTATCATTTGCAATAGGCCTTATTTTTGATCTCCAATTTTTTTCTTCGGGATCAACATCATTCATACGACAAATTTCTCTTGCTTGGGTGATTTTACCTAGTCTTTCAAGCTGTTCAATTAGTACTTCAATTTTTAATTGACGTTGATAAGAAGCAGATGTATGCATCCAGTCGCATCCTCCACAGCCATCATTTTTAAAGAAAGCACAAGGAGAATTTCTTCTAAATTTTGAAGAATTAATTACTTTTAATGTTTGGGCAAACCAGGATTTTTTTCCAGGTGCCAATGAGATTAATTGCGCTTCTACTTTTTCATTTGGTAACGCATGACGAACAAAAATAACAATGCCATCATGTCTTGCAACACAAAAGCCGCCGTGAGCAACTTTTTCAATATTTAAAGTAAGAATGTCTCCTGGCTTCACTTTAAATTTACAAACGTCTTAAATTTTGAGGCATCATTTTTGGTTCTTTGTTTGCCATGTTTTCGGATGACATTAATTGCCATGGCACGCTCACAACCATAACTCCAGGGGTAAATAAAAGTCTAGATTTTAGTCTTAATGCAGATTGGTTGTGTAACAGTTGTTCCCACCAATGTCCTACCACATATTGTGGTATGAAGATTGTAACCACATCTCGAGGACTTTCTCGTCTTATATTTTTTACGTAATCAACAATTGGTTTTGTAACTTCTCTAAATGGTGAATCCAAAACTTTTAGAGGAATTGGAATTTCAAATCTTGCCCACTCGAGTTTTAAATCTTCAGTATCTTTCTGATCAACTAAAACTGTGACTGCTTCTAAACTACTTGGTCTTGTTGCTCTGGCATAGTAAATGGCGCGCATGGTGGGTTTATGCATTTTTGACACAAGCACAATTCCATGAATTCTACTAGGCAAGGTGGCCGAAAAACTTTCATCTAACATCAATTCATTACTTACTTTTTTATAATGATTATAAATAGAAATCATTAATAACATTAAAATTGGCAAAATAAATATAACTATCCAGGCCCCGTGAATAAATTTTGTGATTAAAACAGTGATCAAAACAAAAAAAGTTGAAAGAAAACCAACAAAATTAATTATACGAGATTTAATCATTTTATTTTTGCCTTGTAAATTTTTCTCAGTTTTTATCAATTTGGTCCAATGAAAAATCATTCCAAGTTGACCTAATGTAATTGAAGTAAAAACAGCTAAAATATAAAGTTGAATAATTCTCGTGACGCTTGCATCAAAAAAGTAAACAACTAAACTTGCGCCGATTCCTAAAAATAAAATACCGTTACTGAAAGCCAATCTGTCACCTCGATTATGTAATTGTCGAGGTAAAAATTTGTCTTGAGACAAAATTGAAGTCAGAACTGGGAATCCATTAAAACCTGTATTTGCTGCTGCAATTAAAATTAAAATCGTTGCAAATGCAACAAATAAAGTGCCGAGTGACGCAAAACCAAAAATAGCATTTGCAATTTGCACAATTACAGTTTTTTGACTTGAACCTTCAGGTAATCCAATTATGGATTCATTATTTTCAGTTATTTTTACTTGAGTTTGAATTGCAAAAAAAGTTATTATGCTGAATAGGCTGATAGAAATTGCACCAAGCATGACGAGAGTTTTTGCTGCATTTTGGCTTTTCGGTTTTCTGAAAGCTGGAACTCCATTTGAAATTGCTTCTACACCGGTCAATGCACTGCATCCAGACGAGAAAGCTCTTGCGAACAAAAAAATCAAAGCTAGTCCAGATAAAGATCCTGTTGCAACAATTTGCCAATTGGCACTTTCAGCTCTTAAAATTTCGCCTTGACTTAGTCTGAAAAAGCCCCAAATTGCCAAAATAAGAATGCTTGAAATGAAAGTGTAAGCAGGAATTGCAAACAAGAATCCTGAATCTCTCAGACCTCTAAGATTCAGTATGGTGATAATTCCGATCAGAATTAAGCACGATAATAAAGCATATTCAGCAAAAAATGGGAAAATTGAAATTAAATTATCTTTAGCTGCTGATATTGAAACCGCCACTGTCAAGATGTAATCAAGCATTAACGAACCCGCTACTACTAAACTTGGAGTTCTACCTAAATTTTTACTTACAACCTCGTAATCTCCACCACCACTTGGGTATGCACGTACATTCTGCCTGTAAGAAGCAATTACTAAAAGCATTATAAAAACAACTAAGAGTGCTATCCAACTTGCACTAGTTAGTAGTGCCATACCACCTAAAGCCAAGACCAATAATATTTCCTGAGTTGCATATGCATTGGATGACAGATTGGAGGATGCAAAAACAGGTAAAGCAATTCTTTTGGGTAAAAGTGTGTCGCCTAACTTGTCACTTCTTAACGCGCGACCAAGTAGTAAACGCTTAACAGACGTTGTAAAAATTGCCACAATCCCTCAAGACTACGCAACAATTCAATTCTAATCCATCAACCACTCCCTTAATAAACCGGAGATTACGTGTAGCGTATGAATTAGAAGTTAAATCTTTCAAAGGATTAATCCTAAGTGCATGTAGTCATTATGGGTTGTGGTCGAGTTGGCTCAGCTCTTTCTTTTCGTTTAATTGAACTTGGCCACAGCGTTGCCATAATTGATAAAGAAGAAAATGCATTTCAAATTTTAGGTGATGACTTTACTGGACAAAAAGTTCTAGGAATTGGCTTTGATCGTGACACATTAATCGAAGCTGGAATTGAAAAAGCTCAAGCATTTGCTGCTGTGTCATCTGGTGATAATTCAAATATAGTTTCAGCAAGAGTTGCTCGTGAAACTTTCAATGTTCCATTAGTTGTAGCAAGAATTTATGATCCTAGAAGAGCAAAAGTTTATGAACGCCTTGGAATTCCAACGGTGGCAAGTGTTGCTTGGACAACAGATCAAGTTTTGAGAAGACTTCTGCCTCTTGGCGCTCAAGAAGAATGGCGTGATCCAAGTGGAAATGTGGTACTTGCTCAAGTTTTTCTTTCCCCAAAATGGTTTGGAAAAAAAGTTGGACAACTTTCAGAAGCTGCCAAAGTAAGAGTTGCTTTGATCAGTCGTTTTGGAGGAGCCTTACTTCCTGATCGTGACACTGTATTACAAGAAGGCGATTTAATTCATGCAATCTATCAAGTTAAAGATAGAGATTTAGTAGAAAATGTTTTTGCTTCAGGACCAAAGGAATAAAAAATGTTAATTGTTATTGCTGGAGCAGGAAATGTAGGAAGAGCTATTGCTAGAGATCTCATAAAAAATGGACATGAAGTAACTGTTATTGATGAAGATCCAGATGCAATTGCAAGTGCTAAAAAATCTGGTGCCAACACAGTATTAGCGGATGCTTGCGAACCTGATGCATTAGATGAAGCAAATTTAGCTAAAGCACAAATCGTGGTTGCAGCAACTGGTGATGACAAAGTCAATCTTGTAGTTTCACTCTTAGCAAAAACTGAATATGGTGTTCCAAGAGTTGTGGGCAGAGTAAATCATCCAAAGAATGAATGGCTATTTAACGATGCTTGGGGTGTTGATTTTTCTGTATCAACTCCACAAATGATGACCGCTTTAGTTGAAGAAGCAGTAACTGTAGGTGAATTAGTTAGATTATTTACTTTAAGACAATCAGGTTCAGATTTATTGGAAGTAACTTTGCCAAGTGATTCACCAGTAATTGGTAAGAAAGTCGGCGATGTCGAATGGCCAATTGATACTGCTCTTGTGGCAATTTTGCGAGATAAAAGAGTTATTTCACCTCATCCAGATGATCCCTTGGAAGCAGGAGATGAATTATTAGTTGTGGCAACTACTGCCCAACAACCAACTTTGCGTAATCTTTTGTGTTGCAAATAATTTTTTAAGATTTCTTTCTTGCAGTTTGCACAATTCGATAACTAATCCAGGCCGCAAATAAATAAAGAGGCCAACCCATAAATATTTTTATTGGACCCAATACTGCAATATTGTCTGCTAAATAAAGTGGTACTTGCACACCTACTCTTATTGAAAAAACTCCCACCCAAATCCAAGTAATAGTTGTGTAAGCCCTAACTAAAAGTTGATCCTGTAGCCAACCTGAAGTATTACCGACTAAGGAGCCAACCAAATACCCTAAAAGTGGTCTTCTAACTATTAATGAAATAAATAGAACAATTCCATAAACCAAATTTGTAATTATGCCTGTTAAGAAAAAATTACTCGCATCATTAGTGCGCCAAGTTAAGAATACAGAAAAAAGTAAGCCAAAAAAACCACCGATTACTTGCGTAAGACTCTTTTTTTCAAAAAGTCTAATTACTAATAAAATAACACCTGCCACTACTGAAGTAATAAGCGCTAAGTTTAAATCTTTTTGAACTACAAAAATTACAACAAATAATAAAGACGGTAAAGCAGAATCAACTAAGCCTCTCCATCCCCCAAGGGCTTTATCTAACAGTTCTTTTTCACCAAGTGAATCTTTATTTTCCAAGTTAATCCTTTTCGTTATTTAAGATTTTATAGATGGGATTATGTAAACAAGGTTTACCATTTAAAAATGTAATTCTACCCTCAACTTCAATTTGAGTTCCTGGTTCAACTCCAACAACCTTTCTTCTGCCCTGCCAAATAACTGTCAGATTCCCACTTCCGTCAAAAACTTCAACTTCATACGATGGATTTTGGGTACTTGGTTGGACTATCGCACTTTTCACGACACCAGTTACTTGAATTAATTTGCCGCGTTCAATTTCATCAATAAGTGTAGAACCCCTATTTTCAGCTTGTTCAGAAAGTTCTTCTGCAGCCAGTTCCTCATTACTTACATAAAATTTTTTAAAAATTCCTTTAATTGATTTCATTTTCCTGTTGATCCGTATCCACCGCTAGCTCGTTCTGAAGGTGGTAATTGTGAAACTGTCTTAAATATTGCGGTTTCAAACTTTTGAATAACTAATTGAGCTATACGATCTCCTACTTTCACAGAAAAACTTTCATTTAAATCATGATTAATTAGCACTACTCCAATTTCTCCTCTATATCCAGAATCAATTGTTCCAGGTGAATTGACCACACTTATTCCATTTTTTAAAGCTAATCCAGATCTGGGATGAACTAAACCAACATAACCTTCAGGTAAAGCAATAGCGATTCCAGTTTTTATTAAAGCTCTTTCACCGGGCTTTAAAGTTTTTTCTTCAATCGCATAAAGATCTGCACCAGCATCACCGGGTTTTGCATACGTTGGAATTATGGCAGAGGGGTGAAGTTTTGTGACTAAAATTTCTAAACTAGAAGGTACTGACACAGTTTCAAGAATACTTCTCTGGCAAAGTTAAAGTATGAGCAACTTGCAATATCGTGAGAAATTACTACCACCTTTTTGGGCTTGGCTGTTTCTACTAGGAATAAGTTTGATGCTTTCTGTATCAATGAGTGCGATTTTTGGAACAAGTGTTGCGATAATAATTTTTGCCTTGACTACGTTAGTTTTATGTTTTGTATCCTATAAATTCTCCCCTGAATTAAAAATTGATTCAGAGTTTTTTTATGCGGGTAAAGCAAAATTGCCCTTGAAGATCATCACCAAAATAGAAGACTTGAATTCATTAGAAACCACTCAACTACGAGGCATCAAAACAGACTTGAAAGCTTTTCATGCCATTTCACCTTTAATCGCAACTTCCATAAAAATTGAATTTGATGACCCAACAGATCCTCATAGTTATTGGCTTGTTTCTACCAGAAAAGGTCAAAAAATTAAGAATGTTTTACATCTTGATTGATGCATTAGAATAGTGATTATGAAAAGAAAAAAGAAAAAAAATTCACTAGGAATTATATCTTCTATTTTGGTTCTCATCGTTACATTTTTTGCTAGGAAAATACTTGCTAAAAGCTACACCAAAATCATGGGGCAAAAACCGCCTAAACCAGGTGATAAAGATCAGCCCTTGGGTCAAGTATTAACTTGGACAGCAGTTAGCACAATTGCCATGTCTTTAATTGAGAATTTGCTGCAAAAAAATCTAAAAAAGAAAAACTAAGCACACTCGATACAAACGGCTTTACCTTTTGTTTCTTTTGCAATTCTTGACTTATGCATAACTAAGAAACATTTTGAACAAGTAAATTCATCTGCTTGTTTAGGTAGAACTCTTACGGTTAAAGATTCATCAGATAAATCTGCACCTGGAAGTTCAACAGAATCAGAAACATCGTTTTCATCCACTTCAACTTGTGGATTTGTTGCTTCTGCTCGTTGCGCTTTTAATTCTTCCAGCGAATCTTCGGCTAATTCTTCATCCGATTTTCGCGGTGCATCGTAATCTGTTGCCACTTTTTTTCTTCACCTCTTAAAAAATTATCTTTCGCGTGGATAATGCCCTATAACTGACCAGTTGCGCGAGTCTTTCGCATGGTGAGTCTTGCCACACTAGTCACATAACCTAATGTGTCCACCAGGATATGTAATAGGACTACGGGAGGCAAATCTAATACATGCCTATCTATGAACTAAATGGAAGATCTCCTCAAATACATGAAAGCGCTTTTATCCATCCAGATGCTGTATTAATTGGCGATGTTCGAATTGGTGCCAATTCCAGTGTTTGGCCAAGTGCGGTGCTCAGAGGTGACTCAAGTTATATCCAAGTTGGTCAAGACACCTCTATTCAAGATGGATGCATTATTCATTGCCAAACAGAATTTCCCACAATTATTGGTTCTCGATGCGTGGTTGGACATAACACTCATTTAGAAGGATGCGTCATAGAAGATAAATGTCTTATAGGTTCTGGATCAACCGTTTTAGAAAAAGTTTTAATTAAAAAAGGTGCATTAGTTGCAGCACAATCATTAGTACCACCCGGAAAAACTATTCCAGAAAATGCTTTAGCTCTTGGAGTACCTGTAAAAATAAAAGAAAAAGCAGTAGAAGAAAACAGTTTTGAAGACGGGGTCAAACACTACTTAGAATTGACAAAACTATATAAAAATACTTTAAGAAAACTTAATTAAAGTATTTATCATTTAATCTGCTAACTTCTTGATTTAAAACATCAAATAAATCTGAATTGGCAGCAAGTGCCCACTCTCCACCAAGTTTTTCTCCATTTAATCCACCAATTCTTCCTCCTG
>Ga0172367_10004936_pt1 | contig 16338 bp, 20 predicted proteins | sample Lak10m_FD_114542 | JGI IMG/M metagenome (GOLD analysis project Ga0172367, IMG submission 114542) | Freshwater microbial communities from Kabuno Bay, South-Kivu, Congo - kab_022012_10m | ecosystem: Environmental > Aquatic > Freshwater > Lake | place: Democratic Republic of the Congo: South-Kivu...
AGTATTTTAAATATTCTTCTTTCCTCCTAAATATGAATATCCATAACCTTCTTCTATCATCCTTCTATTTATCGATTTATTAAATTCATATCCCTCATTCTCCTCATCATAAGCAGTTATTAAGTTCAAATTCAGGAGGAAAAAAAACAAAAGTGAAAAGAGTTAAAAAGTATTAATCCAAGAAGTTTCGTTTGATATTAAAAATAGATATTTTTCCATTTTTTTTGATAGGTATTAAGAACATATCTTTATATTTATTATAAATTAGTCCATTATTAATTTCGAAATCTACTGAAATTTGATAATGATTTATAATTTCTTTTTTAATAAAATCAAATAAGATAAATATTAATTTGTCTTCATTACATCCAATCATCCAATAAATTCCATTTATTAAAATAGGATTTGATTTGATATTAATAAATCCATAATTATTAATCCACGATACATTCATATATTCCTCGATGATATTAAAATTCGTATCATTTATTTTATCAATCTTCAATGGATTTAAAGAACTTATCATAAAATATCCTAAATCATTTGAGAAAAAAGACATTTGATTTTTATTAGTCTTATAACTATTTTGTGTTTGAATAGATGTAATTCTATATGGAGAACTGAAATAAATCCTATAATTAAAAGCAAATAAAAGCAAATTTTCATTATAATCATTTAATACAACTCTATTAACTTTTTCCTTATTAATCAATTGATAATCCTTATTACTAATGAAAGTTCCATTAATTTCATCATCACTTATAAATAAAATTAAAATCTTATCATCTTGATTACTTATGACATTTGTATATAATCCTCGTTTTGTTAAACCAAGAATAGTAGGATTTTCACAATCATCAATATATTTAACAACCGTGAAGCGTTTATCCCAATTAATATTCAATAAAACGAATAATAATAATATCAATAAAGCAAATATAATACAAACGATTAAATAAAAAATCATTATCTTATTATTAGATTAGAAATGAATACTTGTGAAAGTCCAAATTATATCTATTATATCTCATTTATAATAGGATTAATAATCAATTTATTTATAATAAATACTTTGAATATTATTGAAAAAAGAGTTGATTGTGTTTGTGCTAATAATCCTAAAAGAGCATTCCTAAAAGAATGGTTTATATTTGTCGTATTTTTCAATACCTTATTCATCTTCTTCTTTATGATAAGCAATTATAATTGTTATAATATCTTCGCAAAAGATTATATGAATGTTTTTATAGCAATCCCATTATTAATAATTTCAATAATAATGTTAATTCGTCTATTTATATATATAAGATGGTTGAAAAATGAATGTAAATGTTCCTATCAAAGTCAAGAACAAATACTTTATTGGTATTTAATCATCCTTTTTGTCATCTTTTTTGGGATGATTTTCTTTTCCATAATCGCTTTTTTAATTATCATAATAGCAATTAAAAAAATAATTTAATCATCATAATATTCTTCATAATCATCATAATCCTCATAATAATAATCATCATTTTCATCATAATCATCTTCTTCATCTTCTTCCAAATCAACAATCTTATCAAATTCCTTCTCATCTTCTCTTGCTTGTTCTTCTTCAAGAAACTTCCTATCTAATTCATCATAATCAATTTCTTCAACAGGATTTTTCGTAATCATAAATTTATAATGGTCTTTAATATCATCATCATAACCTTCGAACTCATCTTTCTTATCAAAATCATAGACGAGCAAAGGTTTATTCATATAATCATCTTTAAAATTGCTTAAATAATAATAATAATAATCGAATTTATTTTTCTTTTCTAATTTGAGATAAGTGTCAATAAGGACATTCATCCTAATATTTAGAACATTTTTCTTCAAATCTTTTCGAGAAATTAAGAAGGTTGAATAACAATCTAGATAATCACCCAAATCATTATTATAGAGATAATTGAAGAAGTCGAAGAGCATATTTAAAACCTTTTATTAAAATATAAATCATTTTTTATTTTCATTATTCTATTTGATGTTGATGAAAATTGAAATAGGGTATATTCAATTCATCTTTTTTAGAAAAATAGAGTTTTAAATCATAATTATAACTTCCTTTCAAACCATAGAAAGAAATATTATCAAAACTTCTTTTATCATAAGTAATTAATAGACCAAACACCCTTTCAAAAACCTCTCTCATCAATTTAGATTTAATTTCAACAGCAAGATTTAAAAGATTATATCTTTCATTCAAATAAAGCAAATAATCAAATGATATTAGACAAGAGACACCAAAACAACCTACCCAATTATATTTATATTTATATTTAAGGATTTTATCACCTTCATTCAAATCATAAATCAAATTATTAACCAAAGATTTAGCGAATTCTTCTTTATCTATAAAACCGAATAAGAAACAAATGTCTTGATTTTTCACCATCCTTTCATCAAATTTTCTCATTATAAAGAAACTATCTTGAATGAATATTGCTTTTGGTGATGGTTTCAATTTTAAATAATAATAGAAACTGATGAATTCGCCTCTTCCTTTTAATTTCTCATCATTAATAGTAATGATTTGAATATTTTCATTTGTAAAATCACTAACATCATTTAAATCAACGATATTCATATTATCATCATCTATGATATAAATCATTTCATCTTTATAAAAATTCCTAATTTGTTTCACACATTCAATCCAAATAATATTATCTTTAATTTCTTTAACTTTACGATTAATAAAGAAACTTAAAGAAGACATTTATAATAAATATTTAATTTCTCTTGTTTAAATAGAAAAATGGCAAAATCAAAATCAAAATCTCCAAATACGATAAGTAATTTCTTTAAAATGGGTTTTGGTCTTGGATTAGGTTTTATGGTAGTTGAAATAATCTTTGCCTTTGTAGCAATCGTTTTCTTCATTTCAGGATTTATCTTATTAAAAAAGGAACAAGCAAAGGAGAAGAAGGGTGAAGAGGTTAATGGAGGTCTAAAAATCCTTGCTTATATCTTAATGATTATAGGTGCTCTATTCGCACTATTCCTAATAATCCCCATTATAAGCGAACTTGGTGGCGAGTTTGGTGATATGTAAATAAAAAATGATTTATATAATTATAAAAATATATTATAAAAATGGATAATGAGGAATTATTTGCTGATTTATTCGCATATAGATTTATGTTATTAGAGATATATAATAATGAAAGTGAAATAATCAAGAAGCTTAAATATAAATTAATTGAATTAGGAAAAGATTATAATGAATTAAATGATATATTATTTGATTTCTATAATCATTATCAAATAAATATAACTATTGAAGAGATTAGAAATACGAGAATTCTCTTATTATTAATCAACAATATCATAAATAATAATATCAACAACAACAATCTCAATAATATTAATAATAACAATCTCGATAATATCAACAATAATAATATTAATAGTAATTTGAATATAATAACGAATTTAATAAGTCATTTTATAAATAATGATGCGGATGAGGAAGAACCAGATGAGAATAGAATGACAGAAGAGAGAATTGAAAACCTGCCTCAAATAACGATTGAAGAAGAATTGGAAGATACTTGTTCTATTTGTTTAGATACAATACCAATTGGAAGTAGTATATATCGAATTCCGTGTAATCACAAATTTCATATCAATTGTTTAAGACCTCAATTAATTAATTATAATAGTCGTTGTCCTGTATGTAGAACGAATATAGAATAATTCTAGAATATATATATAAATGATATTATTATCTATTATATTTTTTATGTTAAATTGTAATAATTTAATATATCGTGCGAGATTATGTAAATTTACATATAATAATAGTTATTTACGGATTAATAATTATACAAAAATAAAAAATTGTTTTATATTTCATAATAATAATACACTTGATATTTGTTTTCGTGGAACTTCAAATATAAATGATATTTGTTATAATCTTAATATAATACCTAAATCATTTATAAAAGATGAATTTAAGGTTCATAGCGGATTTCTTAATAAATATCTTGTAATTCGTGATATGATTATAAATAAAACAAAAGAGATAATGAATAATAATCAAATAGAACATATTTATTTAAGCGGTCATTCGTCGGGTGGTGCTATTGCTAATATTGCTTCACTTGACTATCATTATTTATATCCAAATATAACGATAAATACGATTACATTTGGTTCTCCAAGAGTAGCGAATAAGGCATTTATAGAAGAATATAATAAGAAAATTAAGAATTCTGTGAGAATAGTAAATGATAATGATATAATTCAATTTTTACCACTACCGATAATTTATCATCATATTCACGAACCATTAGTTTTACATAATAATAATAAAGATGTGAATATTATTAAATTTATTATGGATAGTCACGGAACAAATTCTTATATAAAAAATCTAAAAAAAATTTCATATATAGATATTTAAAAACGGGCACATAAATTAAATACATCTAACCAATTATTTATTTTATAGATATTATTATAAATTTTGATGAGATGATAATCATCGAAATCGCTCAAATCCATAATAAAATTCTTCATAAGTATCTTGATATTATCTTGATTAAATTCAATTAATTTCAATTCAATCAGTTCATCATTACTAATAATTTTATTATTAAATGTTGTAAATTCTAATGCTATATTATAATTAATGCCTTTATTCGTAATAAGATAGTAATTATCATTTTTGATATAAAGAGGATAATTCATCGTTATAAATATCTATTTAAAAATTAAAATCATTTTTTTAAATTCTAAAAAATGATTTAAACCTAGAAGGATATTTATTAAACAAAAATGACAATTGAAGAGAAGGATTTAGATTATCGAAAAATCAAGAATTTTTTGAGAAGATGTTCGTCAAATATGGGTGATGATTATCAATTGAGGAGACTTCTTTTACGACTATTTTATTATGATATTGATGGATTTCCAATTGCGAAACTTAAACCAGAGATAGAGATTGATTTAAGTAAATATCCATATTATTTTCAAAACAAGACGAGGAATGAAATTATAGATATTTATAATAAGGAGGTTAAGAGTAGTTCCTTAATTAAAATTCTAACAGAGGAAGAATTAAATGATTATGATATAAAGGATAATATTCGTTTGGAGATTTCGTTGAAGACATTTCGACCAGTCTATAATAAGGATTGGCGGAAAATTAGTGAAGAGGTGAATAATATTTCTATGGATAAACAGAAGAGTTTCTATGCCGAATATTTAAGATGTTATATAAAAACACATAAATTTCCAACATTTCACGAATTCCTACGATATTTGTATTCGAATAAATTTCTACCTATCCATAAGGATATTAGGATTGTATTTGATAATATCGAGAATTCTTATAAAGATGTGAAAGAATATATAAAAACAAATAATATGACTTATGAAGAGGTTCGTAAGATTATAATCAAATCTATACCAATTCAAAATAGAATACTTATGGAAAATTATTATTAATATTTTTTATAAAATTTTCTTTTTTTTTTTTATAAAATTGTTCTTTAAAATATTCAAGTTTTTCTTTAAAATTATTACTTTGAATTGTTTTTATATGTGTATCTTTCTCATCATAAACATCAATATTATGTTTAAAAATTTTATCTATAAATTTTTGAATAACATTTTTTCTTTCATTCTTATCAATTTTTTTTGTAAAAGTAATACTTTTTATACCTTCATTTAATTTATAAACATCTTTTTCTGTTTCTGTATAAGCTATACTAAATAATATTTCAGCGTTTAATTCATAAATAGCATCTTCATAAATTTTTACAAAATCTTCTTGTTTTAAATCGGTCATTATTATATTATTGAGATAATAAAATTTTAAATTCTTCTTTTAATTCTTCTCCATCAAATAATAAATTATCATTTTTAAAAACTTTTAAATTTTCTTTTATTTTTTTTATATTTTCTTTACTAATTTGTTTAATTTTAATATCTTTAAAATATATTTTTTTTTTATCATCATAATAAATATATAAATCTAATTCAATTAATTTTATTAAAAAATCAGCGACATCATCAATATCAATTAATTCGAGTTCTTTATTTACTTTTTCTAATAAATCTTTTTTTAGTGGTGACTTTTCTAATTCTGTTTTATAATTTTCTAATTCCGTTTTATCTCTTAATAATAAAATATTAAATATTTCTATTAAATATTCAATATTTTCTTTATTATTATCCATCAAAGATTTTATAGATGTTGTATATGTACTATGTTTAACATTAATTGCTTCTAAATTTGTTTCAGGTGGATCAAAATAACCATTTATGATTTGTTGAAAATCATCTAATTTTATTTTACTAAAAATTTTCTTAAAATTTATTGATAATTTTTTTATATCATTTTTATTAGAAATAGTATTTAAACTATTATTAATATTAAATAAAAAATTAATATAATTATCATTTATTTTTTTTTTTTTTATTAAAAAATTAAATAATTTTTTTAAAAGCAAATCTTGAATATATATTAAATGTATTGTTTTATTTGGATATGAATTTTTTTTTAATTCATTTTTTAATGATATTAATTCATTAATAAAATCATCACCCTTATCAATATCTATATCAAAATCTTTTAAAGTTTTTTTAATTTTATCTTCATCTTTTATATCTTTTATATTTTGTAAAAATTTAGTTCTTAAAGTTGCATCATCTATATCAACTATTTTTTCATATTTTTTTTTTAATTCTTTTTTTTTTTTAATACTAGTTTTTTGATTATCATACAATTTAAAATCTTCTTTTTTTAAAAAATAAATAATATTTAATATATTATTAATATAATAATTATCAGAATTATTAAGAGGATTATAAATTATTGAATTAAAAGTTGTTAGAAAATCACTTTGTGTTTTATTACAAAAAAATATTATAAACTTAATTAAATTTTGTTTAAATTTAAATATATTTTCACTTAAATCTTGAACGGATATACTATCAGTAGAAATAATATATATATTTTTTTCTATACTCATAAAAATTTTTTCGTATCCATATAAAACTCTTAATTCATTATATTTATCAATAAAAACTTTTAATAAATTTAATAATTCATAAATAACAGAATTATATTCTTTTATTAACAAATAAATATTTTTATGAATTATATCACTCATTATTATTTAGGTAATAAATTAATTAATTCTTTTAATTTATCATATAAAATGTTTAAATTTGTAAAATCAGTATTATCCTTTATTATTTTTATGTCAAACCCTTTTATATATTCTAATATTTCTTCTAAACCTTCAATTTCATATTTTTCTTTTTCTTTTTCTATATATAATTTATAAATAATTAAATAATTGTTAGAAAAAACTCGAAATATATTAAATAAAATTGATAATGAAACACCATCAATACTGCTTACTCTTTCATTATATTCATCAATTTTATAATACATTTTAATTTCATATAATTGTGTTATATTTTCAAATTTATCAAAAAATATAAAAATTATTTTGTAAATATTTAATAAAATATCATTACTTTCTTCTACAATTTCTTCCTTAACTTCATTTATTCCTTTACCATTATCTTCACCTTTTTCTTCATCTTCTTCGTCATCATCTCTAATAACCTTTTTCTCAACTTTATTTAATACTTTGGCATTTATTATTTCACCATCACCTTCTTCTTCCTCTTCTTCATCATCATTTAATAAATTAATATTATCTTCATCTTCTTCATCAATAATTTCTTCATCTTCTTCATCATCTTCTTCATTATAATCAAAAAGATTTTTACTAATATCTTCATTTTTTTCACCATTATTATATTCTTCTTCTTCCTCTTCATCGTCATTAGGAACAATATCATGAGGAACAATAACAGGAGGAATGACATTAGCAATTATAACATCATCTTCTTTTTCTTCTTCTTCCTCTTCATCGTCATTAGGAACAATAACAGGAGGAACGACATTAGCAATTATAACATCATCTTCTTTTTCTTCTTCTTCCTCTTCATCGTCATTAGGAACAATATCAGGAGGAACAATAGCAGGAGGAACGATATTAGCAATTATAATATCATCTTCTTTTTCTTCTTCTTCCTCTTCATCGTCATTAGGAACAATAACAGGAGGAGCAATAACAGGAGGAGCAATAACAGGAGGAACAGGAGCAATATCAGGAGCAACAGGAGCAATAACAGGAGCAACAGGAGCAATAACAGGAGCAACAGGAACAACATCAGGAGGAACGACGAATTTTTTATCATTATAAAATTTAATTATTTCATTTATTCTATTTTCAAAGTTTTCATCAGGTTTAAATTTAAAACCAAATTGATTAGAAAAAATTTCAATAAAATTAATATAATTATCTATTTTTTCTTTAATATTGCTTTCAGTTATACTATCGATATAACTCATTTTAATAACATTATATATATAAATTAAATATAATCTTCCTCTTCCTCATCATCATCTTCGTCATTAATTTTCAAATTAGGTGATGATGGAATAGATGAAGATGAAGGAAGAGATGAAGGAAGAGATGAAGGAATAGGTAAAGATGATATATTTAAATTATTAAAAAAATCATTTGTTTTAATTAATTTATCAGTTAAATTATCACTTTCGATTGGTTTAAATTTATTATCAATCTTTTCTAAATAAATTTCTAAAAGATTGATATGATTTTTAATTCTTTCGACAAATAAACTATCTTTACTATCCATTTAATTTAAAATAGATAAAATAAAAAAAGTTAAAATTTCATCTGGAAATCATCATCAACCAAATCCGCCCAAGATTTCTTGACTTCAACTTTTTTCACCTCTTCCTTCTCCTCAACATCTTCCAACAAGTCAAATGCGTTCTTGTGAGAGATATTAAATGATTTCGCTTTAACCTCTTTGGGTTTCCGTTCAACCTTAATATCATTCAACTTGAAATCATTAAACTCCTTGATGAGACGCTCTCTATCCTTCACCGAAACACGATGTCTAAAACCACACTCCCGATTATAACACAACTGACCAAAGCGACAATTTGCCCTACGCTTCTCCGCATTCTCCTCGACCTTTGAAATTCCAGAAAGACCATCATAAATTTTCTTGATGATTTTCCTATCCTTCAAGATGGGAAGATGGAAGAATTCGCAATCACCATCAACGCAAACACAGTTCTTATTACAAACAGCAGGAGTATCCATTTTAGATATAAATATTTAATATATAAAATCAATCATTTTTTTCTTCGTTTGTTTTAAAATTAAAACAAATAATAGAAAATGAATTATGTGTTTATAATAGACCTTGATGGAACTATTATAGGAGATTGTATATATCAAGCGGAGATTTATAAAATCTATTTAATTTTAAATAAACTCAAAATAAAGATAAAGATAAATGAGATATTAGAGGAATGTTATAATGAGAAGACGAAATTAATAAGACCATATTTCAAATTTTTTATAGAAAAGATGCGAGAATATTATCCAAATTCTTCATTTTATATCTATACTGCTTCTCAAAAGAAATGGGCGGAAAAAGAATTGACGATAATTGAGAAGGTTTTAAATATCAAATTTAATCGACCACTTTTTACGAGAAATGATTGTATAATGATTAATAAAAATGATAAGATAGATTTGAAGAAATCGATAGAAGCGATTAAGAAGAAAATCAAGATTAAAAATCCAGAGATTTTGATAATAGATGATAATGATGTTTATATAGATAATAGCGATAAATTGATTAAATGTAAATATTATAATCATATATATTTTTGTAATTATTGGGATTATATTCCAAAGGATAAGATAAAGAATAAGATAGTTCTCAATTATTTACAATCATTAATAAAAGATAATAGATTAAATCCTGTGAATGAAAAGAAGACGATGAAACAACAAATAAATCATTACGATTGGTTATGTAAGAAATGTAATGAGATTAATAAAAATAATAGGAAATGTAAGAATGATGAGTTTTGGTTAAGACTGACGAAAGTCATCATAGAAAATAAGATAATGTCATTTAATAATTCCTCCATAAAATTTATACATAATAAGGTTGTTGGACTGGATTAAAACGAGTGCAATAAGTTGAATTATATATAAAATATAACCAATAAAAAGGCCCAAAAATCCACGCCATTACTATTCCAAGAAATTTATCTGTTGTAGTTCCATTATAAAAACAGCAAACAAGCGACATTATAAATCCAATAATACCAGCAAACCACCATACAACAAGAAATATAAGTAAAAAGATGTAAAAGACTGGAAAATTAACATCAGGTTTCACTTCCTTCGCAACTTCTTTCGAAACCTCCTTTGAAACCTCCTTTGAAACCTCCTTCGAAGCTTCTTCAAATCTCTCCATCATTCTATCCTTCGTTCTATCCTTCGTTCTATCCTTCGTTCTATTCATCGTTCTTTCCTTCGTTCTTTATCTATTCTTATCTATTATTTTTTTCATAAAAATAGATAATCATTAAATATGCGTCGCAAATATCATCTTTCTTCTTTTCTTTTCTAATAATTTCTTTTATATCATCATTAATATAAATTTCATCTAATAAATAAGATGTGAATTTAATACTATTTAATTTATTATTTTTATAATTATTTTTATCTTCTTTGGAATAAATATAATTAGGATATTTTTTCGTTAAATCTAATTTATGTTTAGCGGATAAATAAATCGTTTCAATATCAATTCCTTCTATTTTAGAAACCATTTTAAAATAGGTGTTAATAGTTGTTTGAATACAACGCATTTTAGATGTCATTTGACATTCGATAAGAACTTTCAAACTTTCACCGTCATCTAGATTAATTTGATTATAAATATCATCAAGAAATTCTATGGTAGTTTCAATAAGACTTTGAATAGATTTATCAGGAATTAATAAATCGATTTTATTTAATTTAATAATTTCCAGACTATCTTTAAAAGATGCTATACAATATGCCATATTTTTAATACCAATATCAAAAGAAATAATCTTCATTTATTAAATAATTAACAATTAATTTTAAGTGTTTTCACATCACTTAAAATAGGATTATTCACGAAAGCAATTCTATAATGAATATGTTGGTCTAAAATCTTCCCCATAGGAACTTTATATCTATTAGGACATTTAATATTAAAAACAATTTTCTTATTATTCACAATAGCAACACCGCTATTTTCATAATTTCCATAAGCATCCGTAGGATTTTCAAAGATATATTTCTTATCCTTATTATCTCCTGACGCCCAATAAATAATCTTGGTTCCATCAGGAGCATTAATATCAGTTTCAATTGAAAAATTGGTATTAGGAGGATAAATGGCATTAGGAATGAGAGATGAAGGGAAAGCACAACCTCCTAAAAATGTCAAAAAAGTTTCTTTAAAGGTTGAAATATAAATAATAAAAAAAACGAGGACAATTGACAATAATTTCATAAAAAGAGAACTATTGTTTAAACCTATTATATAGACACAATTTATAAGGGAGATTAGGAAGATAATAATCATAGAAGTAAAATGAATGCCGATACTATTCATCTTTTAATAAAGACGAAGAATTTAAATTAGAGAGGAAGGAGATAATGGAGGATAATGATTTATATTGAATGGTGTTTTTAGTATTTGTAGTGGAGCAATATTTATGGATACTATTGAATAATTCCATAACGAGTGTTTTAGTTTCTTCAATATCATTTGCGAAGATTAGATGATTATTTTTGATAATATCATTTAATTCGGCAGAAGTAATCTTTTTATTATGATGAATATCACGAATAATATCACTTGAAGGATTATTAAATTTGATGAAATTATAATAGATGATTTCCATATAATAATTATATTTCTCAGTTTCTTCAATTTCTTTTTTCAAGGTTTCATTATCAATATGAGGAATATCATTTTCAATAACAATCTCCAATAACTTATTTTTGGAAATCTTCATAATACCCTCACATTCTTTTCCTTGTTTAAGATAAAACACCTTAATATCATTAATAAGTTGTTTTTTAGATAATTTAGAAGACATATTTAAATAAGTTTCAAAAATAAAAATCATTTTTTAAATTATCATTAATAACAACCTTTATAAGAATGTCTTTTTTGTTTGTAAATTTGAATTATTTACTCATTTCTAATAAAAATAAAATAAAATTATTAATTAAGTAATGGATTTTTTAGATTTAAAAGATAATGATATATTTACTACATATTTACAAGATTATAGTATAGGTTTTTATTATGATGATTTTATAGATTTTTTATTTGTAGATGATAATTTAGGAAAATATTTTAAATTTACTAAAAATTTAAATATAAATACACAACAAAGAAGAATAACTTTAAAAACAAATTATTTTGATAATTTAAAAAAATTATTAATACTTTTATATGAAATATATTCAAGATTTAATAAAATTCCTGATATAAATGAAAAAGAGGAAATTAAACGAATAATAAATTTTATTAAAAAAAATAGTGGATTAAAATTTGAATTCGAAGATGAATTAAAAGAATGTAAAAGTAATAGTTGTTTAGATTTTTTAAAAGAAATTTTTAAAATATTTTTAAATATATATTTCTTTTTAATTAAATTAGAATATAAAAATTTAAAGTCGCTTTATAATGAATTTCTTGAATACCTAAAAACACTTCAAATATCTCAATCAAAACCAACTATAACACCATCTTCAATACCATCTTCAATACCATCTTCAAAACCAACTCTAACACCATCTTCAAAACCATTTATAAAATCAAAACCATTTTTCAAATATGTTGTATTTAATAATTTTGATAGACTAAAAGAAATAATTCAAAAAGAAGAATATGTTGATGAATATCTTTTAAAATTAATAGGAAATTTTGAAGAATTATTAGATTATTTAAATATAAAAAATGAATATAATATTTTAACTATTTTATTAAAAATATATTTGAAGAAAAAATTAACAGGAGAAGAAGAATTTGAATTATTAGCAAATAGAGAAGTAAATTCTCAATATTTTAAAGAAATGGAAGAAAGTAAATTAGAAGATTTAATAAAATATGAAATTAAAATTGAAATAGCAAATTATTTAAATGAATTTTATATAGATGAAGATATATTTGACGAATTTAAAGAAGATTATGAAAATTATTTAAAGAAAAGAGGAGGTCATAACAAACCAAGAATAAAGAAGGTAATTCGTAAATACTAAACAAACTACGATATTAATTTTAAAATTCAAATAATCATATTTTTCATTTATTTCTCTAATTCCTTCTACAAATAATCCAGAAAGATTTGTATAAAGAATTCGTAGTTTTCCATCGTGTTTTTTAACAATCGCTTCTGGCATAACATTTAAAACCTCTTGTGCGATTAAACCTGTATATCTATTATTATCATCATTCACATCATTTCTATTAAAGGTATATCCTCGAATTTTATTCAATTTCTCCAAAGGACTTTCAATAAATTTCAAATTATATTTATAAGATATATCACTATCCGCATTAATATCATTTGTGCTATATATACTACCACAAACTATCAAAGAATTATTTCTCAAATAAGTTGAATTAAGACTACCAACATTATTAGAACCCATCAAACAACTTCCAGCGATTTGTAAAACAACCCCATTTTCATTTCTCGTAGGAATGGATTGTATGCCAATTTTACTAAATGAATTGGAACTGATGACATCAATAGGATTTATCCATTCTAATTCCAAAGTTCGATTATTAATCTTATTAATTCCTAATGATGTATTCGAATTTCCAATATTCTTTGGAAAGATTATATCATATGAATTGACTATATTAGAAGTTCTCATATTCATAAAAAGATTATTACTATAAAAACTCAAACCATTATTGAAAATAGATAATCCATTATTACAATCATTACTATTTGGATAAGTGCCTATTCCCACTTTCCCATCACTATTCATAGATAAAACAACTCGTTCATTCGAAGAATTCATATGAGATAATTTGATAGTATAATTCGTATTACTTTCATACCAACTATTAAGATAATGAACTGCCTTAACTCCTGTTGTTAATAAAGAAGGTCTTGTAAGATTAATCAAGGGTTTTTCGATATTATTCGTGGAAGTTGGGATGATATGATTTAAATTCATTAATGCTTCGGTTGAATTCGTTGATAAATCATTCCCAATACTTAAAGGAACTAATGGATTAATATTACTAATTCCCACATAAGTTTTTCCAAATAGGAATGGATTATTGAGATAATTGAAAGTTAGATTGCTATAATTATAATTATTATTATTTGGAATATATCCATAAAATTCTATGAAATTAAGGAGACAATAATTAGGAATACCTGTATCATTATGAGTATTTATGATACATAATGCGAATTTCGTATAAACATCATAATCCTTATAATCAATCGTATAGAAATTAGGACTAATATCATTATTTAAAAGAACATTTCTTTTATCATCGATAATCGCCCAAGTTGAAGTTTGTTGTTTAAAACCCAATAATCTAAAATCTCGAATAGATGTTTTAAAATCATCATAATTCACATAAAGAGCATAGAAATTAAGAACGAAAGGTTGACCGAAATCGAAGATAATATATGCTCCACATTTCGAGATGCCTGTGAAATCATCATAGATATATTTGAAAGAATTTGTATTATAAACATCATTATAATTAACGAAATTATTCTGGGTTTTCCATCGTCTAAATTTGAATTTATTAAAGATATTATATGGAAGTGTTGTTATATCAGTACTATCATCATTTTCATCTACTTCAATCGTAATATTAATTCCATTCGAAAGCGTTATGATATATTTCTTAATGTTATTTAAAATAGCGATTGAATTATTAATTGCTACAATTCTATCATCATTATTAGGAATTTTAACAATTATCCTAAAAATATCTTCACCAATTTCTTTATTATTTATATAAAGACGATTGGATTTATAATTGGAATTGATGGTATGTCCGCCAATATATAAATTAGAATTGATACTAAAACTATCAATATTTGTATTTGAATTAAGTTTGAGACTATGATTATATTGATTATTAAAATTGAAATTATATAAACCCATCAATTTATCAACATTCGCAACATCAATTGTCTTCGAAGTTCTTAAATTAGAATATTCATCGATGATGACGATTGAATTAGGATTAGATGAAATAACTCCTAAATTACTCAAATTATTTCTATTCACTAATAATGGTTCAAAAGTTCCATTACTCGTGATTAATATCTGTGAATTAGTTCCAACCGCATTTCCAAATGTATTCAAAATTCCTTGATTTAGATTAATGACATTTAAAGAACCATTTTCATCAAAACACGCTATTTTATTAATCAATCCAGCAGTATTCCTCAAATTACTCAAAGAATTAAATGAGATATGTGTATCAACTACATTTCGATTATCATTAATCATCATAAGATTACTGACACCTATTCCAGAACTAATATTCAAATTACTCGTGGATAGATAATTTAAGATATTTGAATTACCTATTTGGATATTAGTTGCGAGATTAATGGAAAAGGTATTAATTCCACGAGTGAAATTAGGGAGATTGAGGGTTTCAATAGAAGTCGCTGGAATGAATAAGATGTCATTTGTAGATGTTTGAACTTCATCTATGAAGATATGATTGATAAATAAATCTCGAATACCTCCAATAGTAGAGGTGAAAGTTATATCTAACAAATCATTATATTTAATATAAATCTTTATGATAGGTTCAACACCAAAATCGATTACATAAACGACATCAATAATTCTCTGGATGGCATTTGTATTATCAAAAGTAGTATCCCAGAATAATTTGAAAGAATTGATTTGATTAGTATTTGTATTAACTTCCACGAAGGAATAACCATAGATATTGAGAGTTTGGAAATAATATTTCGTAATATCAATTAAGAATAATCGAATATGGAAATAATTGCGATTTGCTAATGCTTTCATATTAATCCTTCCAATAGATATATAAGAAGATGCGTAAGGATTGGTTAAAGTCGAGATGACTATTTTTTGAGTTATTGAACGATTAAAAAAAGCAATATCACCATTAACATCAAAATTAGCAACCGCATTTGATTTACCAATCGCCATTTTATTAATGATATTACTATCAGGGAAACCGACACTTCCAATATTCTTCCAATAATAACTATATTGATTTTTGAAGTCATCGAGAGCGGACATAAGGGCATTTGAATTAAGTTCGGTTAAGGAATTGATGGGAACATCATTAAGATATAATTTCTTGGTATTGATACTTTCAAGATTATAGATGCTATTATCAGAAACTTTTATATTATCA
>Ga0172367_10004939_pt1 | contig 16332 bp, 18 predicted proteins | sample Lak10m_FD_114542 | JGI IMG/M metagenome (GOLD analysis project Ga0172367, IMG submission 114542) | Freshwater microbial communities from Kabuno Bay, South-Kivu, Congo - kab_022012_10m | ecosystem: Environmental > Aquatic > Freshwater > Lake | place: Democratic Republic of the Congo: South-Kivu...
ATTGTTTCCATATGGCCATCTGTCATCATTTGACAGAAATCCATAATGTATTAATGCATCTATATGTTCATCTAGCATGTCAAGAGTTACTTGATCTACGTAATGCTTGAAGTTTCCATCCAATTCTATTGGTTCCACTTCTTTGCAGTTTTTGTATTCTGCAACTGCAAGATCGGAAACTTTTGCAAGATTTCCAAGGACTTCAAGTGATTTGGCGCATTGAAAAAAAAGATCCTTTTTAACGGGATCTTCTTCTTTGCGAGCCAGGTTTCGAATTTCGTAAACTAGCTCAGGGATTTTCATAGTAACTCCTTACGTTAAATTATTTATCTTTGTGGGCTTGTGTAAATACTATAAAATTTATGGGAACATCTTCATTGTTTTTTAAAGCTCTTTTTTTGGCTTTTGCATATTCAATATCAGTCAAAAGAAGAGGAGTAACTTCACCAGAAGAGTCCACGTGAGCTACAAAATAATAACTATGGTCCTCATTGGGTTTTTTCTTTTTGTTTATTATTCTCTTAGTTATTCTTTTTTTCATCACTTTCTTCTTTCTTAAAGAGACTTCCAATCGATTGTATTGTTCCTTTAACGGAATCTATTGCATCTGAAGTATTAAAGCCTTTGCCAACTTCTTTTCCAAATTTTTTTAATGGACAGTCTACAGCTGGTATCCATAATTTATTTGATAATGCTGCTCTGGTGTTTTTCGATCCACAACCACACTTTTTACACCATCCAATACTTTCTTCGTCAGGTTTTGGATTTGATTTATGTGGACATTCCAAACAAATAGCTTTTCGTTTTTCATAAACTTCTTCAGATACCTTTCCTTGAATAAATTGAGATGTTTCTGCATTTGCATACTTTTTTGTTTTGGTTGCAAATGAATCATCGTTATTATCAAATGTTTCGGTAATATAGGGAACTTGGGGTAACAATTCCTTCAATTGTTGTTGTGGTAACGGCATGTTAATATGTTTTTTGGGATCAAAAATTGGTTTTCTTTCCGGGCATGTTGTACAAAATGCCAAACCCACTCCTCTTTTTTTCAAAGTGCAATAAGACGTACATGTTTCAGTTTCTTTAACTGCCCAGTGAGTGCAATTAACTTGTGGAAAAGCAATTTCCGAATTATTTTTACAAGGAACAAATTGTTTTAAAGAAATAGGTGTCATACAGGATATAATCCCTTAGGGGTTATTATTATATGAGAACGTTTTTGATTTACTGGCAAAAAATCGCGAGCAGGATTTGCGTCATAAGTAGTATCCCATGAACACATTTGTGTCAAAACATCTAAATCAAAAGCTCTAAATTCAATTCTATAACTTGGTTGAAATTCTGGAATAAAATTTCTTTTATCACATATAACTGCTGGATATGATGCATTTCCTGAATTATCCCCGGAAGCAAGTTCACAGGGTCCTCTTTTTGCAAAAGCAAGGCTGCAATCAGAAATATTATTCGTATTATCGGGGCATCCTATTCCATTTCCTGCGCAAGACCAATAAAAAGAAGCTAAAAAGTTTGGATCAATAAGTTCACCATCAGCGCGCTTGTGGCACATATATTTTCTCCAACTTAAGAATGAATTTCTAAAAAATCCTGCCCAAACTCCGTTACCAGAACCTAAACAAAAATCACAGTATTGAAATTCTCCACCCGTATTTGGATCTGTCACAGTATATCTGCACGAAGAATTATTATTTGACTGTGAACTTGTACACATACAAGTTGCTGCGCAGTTTATATCTCCAATTCCCGATCTAGTTCCAACCTGCGTATCATTTGAAAAATAAAATCTATCAGATTCCAAACCCATGTATGTTGTAACAACATCAGGAAGTTCTGGATAATAGCAATACCACCCAAAGTCCCCACCTCTGGCTCCCCCCGGACTAGCAGGATTACAATCATACCAAAAATCACTTTCACCATAACCATCTGGTCTTGAAAGATTAATTGCGCAAATATCATAAGGAACTAAAAATGGTCCATAATTTTCTGGATTAGAGCCCGGTGGGTTTTCACCAACTTCACATGGGCAAGGATCCCCGGGACTTGGAACGGAACCATTACTCCATGTTATGACACCTGGTCCCGTTCCAGTTCCAGAACCAGCACAACTTCCTATTATAATCGTAGTATTGTCTCTGGCTCCACATATTTGACAATTTATTTTGCAATTTCCAAGGCGAGTTTGTTCTGGCCATGGATCAATATATACTCCAAAAAATTGATTTCCATATCTAAATTCAGGACTATTATTACCAAGTGGGCAATCGCCCCTTCCACTCCAAATACACTTATAACTTCCATAAAGCATCTCATATGTTCCCCATGGAAATGTACCGGTATTTGGAAAGGAGTAATCTACAAGTAATCTTGCAGTTGGACTTGCCTGAACAGAATTATACACATTTCTGTATCGCATAGTTGGCACAGATCCAAGTTTACCACCAGCCCACGGAATATCTGCAATTGCTCCATTATATCTTGTTCCATACTGTTGAAGAATTGTTTTGGCTGCACCGTAATTTGGTGCATTTAGTCCACCTATTGGCTGCGGTAAACAACCATCACCAACTGCACCTACCCAACATTCTGTTAAAAATGAAGGTATTCCTCCCGGGGCTGCATCTGGCCAAGAGCCAAAATCTGGATGAAATATTTCAAAATTACGTGTTGTATTTGGGCCATTTATAATAAATAATTGCCCAGTTGTAAGCGCATCACTTTGACCATAATTTGTTCTGCTATTAAATGTATTATCACAAGAAATTGGTGGCGGTGTATTAACAGGTTTACTGCAAACCTGGCAACCAGTATTGTCACTTTCAAGAATTGCTTGAAATGCTAGTGGTCCCCTTTCAGAAAAAGAAATTCTTGCCCCAAAATTATTTGTTTGAACATATTCACCAGGTGTAAATGGACCATCGTATGTTGATTGCCAGCAAGGCAATTCTGGTTCATCTGGTATTAAAGTTCCAAAATAACTTTCATGATAGTGTTGATCACACGCATCTTCTCTAGGAATTAATTCTCCATCATCATTTACTGTATACCCTGAAGGACAATCACAACCAAGACTAGAAAATTGAATTTCCTCTACTTTTTGTTTTATAGTTATTTTAAATTTATCAGAACCAAATGTTTTTACTTTTTGGTTTACAAAAACATCCCAATCTCTAAAAACTCTCCAAACTTTTCCTTGTCCAAGATCTGCATGATCTAAAGTAAAAAGAACTCTCAAAGCAGATGTTGGAGTTTTGTGGATCCATATACCATCGTCTTCACGTCCTTTGGACCAAACATAACCGGCATTTTCTAAAGCAGCTATTGCATCAGGTGCTTCATAATCCATACCAAAACACCATTCTCCAAATCCAAGTCCCTGTCCGTTTGCATCTGGACCACTACCAGCACTATCGCAAAATTCTGCAAACTTTGTTGGAACAATTACATGCAAACTTAATTTATTTGAGGAGCTAGAATATTGTGTTGGACCAGTATAACCGGTGGCACTCGGAATAGTTTCGTAAAAATCCCATTCAGGTGTTGTGTATCTATTAAATTTGTTTATCCATCCAAAAAAATGTCTTTCACCCACATTATCATAATTTGACATTTTTGGACAAATTGCTGGACAATCTTCCCAACCATATGGTGTTCCTTCTATGATATCAAGTCTATCACACAATTGATTTCTGTCCAAATATGGATAACTAGGACAACACTCATCTGAAATGGGCGGACATGTTGATGGTACTAATGTACAACATAAAATGTTTTCTTCAATTAATGTTCCACATTCACCAATAGTTCCTATGTAACTAGCATCTTTTTGAGCTTTTAAAACATCTGTGACTGTATATCCCTCTCCAGATGAATTGAAGCAACATGTATTTCCAGCTGCAAAAACCAATTTTCTTTGAAATCTATAAGGCCAAGGTCCCCGAGGCATTTTTGCAAAATCACGAAAACATGGCAAAGGTTCACCTTCATCATTAAAGGCGTCTGCAAATGCTGTGCATTCAGTTCGCAAAGACCATTGAGCATGATCATTTACGTTGTATGATCTACATGCATCTGGGTGCGGGCGAAGATTTAATCCTGGTCCAGTTTTTTTTATGTCAATTACAGTTTGATATGAACCCGCAACCAGTTTTTCAATTTTTAACTCAAAAGTAAAATTAAAAAATATATCTTCATCGGTTATTTGATTTGCTGCAGTAGATCCTGTTTGACCAATGGTTTGTTTTATATTGGTCATGTTCAACCCATTAAACCAACAAGGTTGAATATCTCCGTAGTATAACGCATTTCCCCATAAAGTGCTTTCTAGCTCCAAATTATCTATTGGAGTTCGTAAAAGATTTATTACTCCAAGTGGATTTGATGTACATGGGCTTGATGCATTTCCAACAGGTAAAATTGTTGGAGTTACTTCAGTAAAACAATCTGGTGGTGGTGGGGGAACACCCCCACCCGGACTTCCTCCTGGAAATGGAGGAGTTAATAATGTAGTTCCAGGTGGACCAGCTCTAAAAAGTGTCATTGGATGCCCAATGCTGGGCAATTCTGTTGTAACAGTTCCCACATGGCTCCAATTTGGCTGAGCAGATGTTTGTAGATCTGGATAATCATAAGGAGCACCCCGACCAGTGTAATTTATGGCATAATGGTCATGATCGCACCATGGGCAGACATCTATGCAACAACACTGTTTTTTGCTCATAATAATCCTATATCATCATTATTTATAGCATATTGATACCATTGTCATCAGTATAATAAATTTTGTGAAATGCCTCAGCACACCATTTTTCACATATTGGACATGGTTTAGAATTTCTAAAATTACCAAATCTGTTGAATCTAAAGTTCAACAATGTCAACTTTTCTCCACGCAAATTTTTTGGAACCTTGCGCCATGCATCAAGTTCAGAATGCATTTCTGCGCAACGGTATCCCAAACGAAAAGTATCGGGGTGGGTCTTAAAAACATTTTGACCCACCGCAATAAGCTTTTTCTTATAGATTACCAGTGAAATGTGTTTCTTTTGTCTTGCCATTGCCATTGACAGAGGCTTGGCAATAGGAACATAAGTTTCCAAAACCTGGTTTATATTCATACTTTACGTGGTCAACTTCAATCCAGCCGGCCCATCAACCGACTTGGACGGAGTAACCAGTCCCTTGTTAAGGCTAGAATCATACTGAGACTTCAGTTCCTCAAGCGGATCAACTGTAAATGCTACGTAAGACTTTGGAATGGTTACACCCTTTGCGGCCTTTGTGTAAATCATCCATGGCATCAGACCAATCTGACCTTGGCCAACGGGAACCAAAATTGCAGCATCTTTAAGCAGCCAAGATGTGTTTTGTTCCTCAAAACGAGCCAAAATTTCTTCACCTGAATTTAGTCTAAATACTTTTACGTTCATATAGTTCCTTTGTTGGAGTAACTATATAGCCATTTATCCCAAAAGCAAGAATTAATTATGAAATCATTCAAACAATTTTTACTGGAAAACGAAGGCACAGCTGTACAGGAGCCTACTGAACAAGAAAAATATCATAAACGGTTTCATGAAAATCTTCAGGCACAGTTCAAAGATGAATATCCAATTATTATAAAGGCATTTGAAAGAAACAATATAAAACCAACAGATTATGAAAATGTTGCTTTGGGTTTTGCTATTAGACGTGGTGAAGGTGGCGGACCTACTCGTCAGTTTGGTGTTCTGCATCCAAAAGCTATAGGAAAACCCGGTGAAGATCCCAACGTTGTTTTGGATAGGCAAGCTGGTTGGGCCGCTTCAACTATAATGAAAAATCGTGAACGATACAAACAATCGGGACAAACAGGTGATTTTATAACTTATTTGGGAAATATTTACGCCCCAACCAAAGGTGATGTTGCAAATGATCCAACAAAATTAAACAAAAATTGGATTGGAAACGTTGGTAGTTTTTATAAACAATATATGGAATGCACTGGACCCAATTGTCCAAAACCAAATGAAAACAAATCACCAGTTGCAGAAAAACCAAAAACAGAGCAACCAAAAAAACCTGAACAACCAAAAAAACCTCAACCACCACAGGATCCAAGAAGTCCTGTAATACCACCACTTTTAGGTGGTGATTAAAACGGAAGATATTCAGGTTCTAACTGAGCTGTTTTTTTAGTAAACCACTCCGGAGTTTCTGAGTAGGACCATTTTGCAAATCTTGTTTTTTCTCCCAAATAATACTTTCTGTAAGCAACAACTGCATTGTTGTCTTTGTATTGATCTGGCATTGCCTGTGCAAAAGGAGTCAGCTTGTCTTTGACAATGTTGATGGGAGGATCAAACAGTTCATTTAGCAACATAGATTCCATTGCATGTACTTTTTTATACCTACGAGTATACTCTTTGCAAAGAGCATAAGCATGCCTCCAAAGCCACATGTAGTTTGATCGATTTTCTCTAGTCCAAATGGTGCATGGATGATTGATCATTGTTGCTTTGCAAATATTTTTTTTAGTACAAACATGGGTTTTGTATCTGCGCTTTCCGGTATTAATTTCCAAAGGATCACCATCAAGAACATGATGTGCCGTAGAAAGCAGCTGACATGACTCCAAGATCATCTTTACCACGTGCTTGTCGCACATCATGCGAGCAGAAGTGGCGGCATCATTATCAAGAACAAAGATATTCATACTTCGTGACTTTCAAAAATGTTGTTGATTGTGCGATTGACTTTGATTAGTCTACCACGTGAATACAGTTCTGGCAAGTTAAAAGCACCGACATACGAACAAGCTGAACGTATACCACCAAAGATTTCTTGAACGGTATTTTTTACTGGACCACGATAAGGAACCTCCACAGTTCGACCCTCAGATGCTCTGTAGTCAGCCAGACCACCATTGTACTTTTCATTGGCAGTTTTGCTGCTCATTCCATAATGAAGCATCTTAAGTTCACCGTGTTCTCCGTGACGTATCTCACCACCACACTCATCATGGCCTGCAAATATACCACCTGCCATGACAAATGCTGAACCCGCTACATATGACTTTGCAAAGTCTCCGGGATAAAGTATACCGCCGTCAGCAACGATCCCAATACCGCACGCTTCTGCTGTTTGAACACACTCTAGAACCGCTGACAGCTGAGGAAACCCTACTCCCGCCACTCGCCGGGTCAAGCACATCGATCCCGATCCTATCCCTACCTTTACCAGGTCTGCTCCAGCATTTGACAATTCCTCGACCCCCTCTTGGGTCACGACATTTCCTGCAATCAAAATTGACTTCGGCCATTTTTTTCTAACCTTTCTTACAAAGAAGTGAAAATCTGACATATAACCATTTGCAACATCAACACAAACAAAGGTTGGATCTGCGATGTCGGCAGAATCCACAAACAATTTGCTTTCACTATCCAAACCCAAAGTTAATGACACATAACGCTCTTTATCTGGATAAAGTTTAGCAAAATCAGAGTAATAGTCGCCACCTTTTTTTAAGCATGTGACCATTTTGTATTCGGATAGCGCAAGAGCCATGCTGTGCGTTCCAACCGTAGACATGTTTGCAACCATGATAGGAACACCACCCCATGAAGATCCGCAACGAAAGGTTGTCTCTACCTCCAAAGAGACATCTTTTCTTGATTTTACATTGCTCAAGGCCGGCATGATAAGAACGTCAGAATAATCAAATTTAGGTTCTGAATTGACAATCATCGGGATTATTATACATCACGTCACTGACGTGTCAATTATTTATTGAATGATTCTATTTTTTCAATAGCATCCCGAAGACTCAACATTTTTTGTGCAAGTTCTTTGGATGTTATCTTATCCTGAAGATATTTTTCGTAATTGGATAGAATAATCTTAGACTCGCGGAACAAAATTGCGTGCAAATGATCAAGATGTTTTCTATTTTTGTCTTCCACAAAAATATTTATTCAAGTGCAATGCTGTCATCCCGGACAAACTTAAAAACTCGTCCCATGTAGAATGATTTCCATTTTTGTTCGTTTATGTCCCACACACCGATTCTATCGTATCTCTGGGGAGTAAAAAAACTTTTTCTTTGGTCATCGGCAACATCTGGCATCAAATCTTTTTTTAGAGTGCAGTTTAGCCGTTTTGAGGATCCATCATTCTTTATGAACCATACGGAACACACTCCAGTCAAGTTTTCAAGTATTACTTCCTGTGCGGACATGTGATCTGTCTTGTAGGCAACATCCTTTTTTATAACAGTGACATCTAGAATGTAATCAGTATTTGGATCAAATACATGCACGTCTTGAAATATTTTTTTTGCTTTTAAGAAGTTTTCATATGAACCGTATTGTCGTACAACATATCTTTTGTATTCGTCGTCTTCTACCACGCTTTCATAGGTTTCTCTTCGTGCCAGCGAACTTTCATAATCCGATATGCTTTTTGCCGAGATAAAGTTATAAGGATTGAGCAGCTGTTTTGTTATCTCTGCATCAATTTGCTTGTCTGATAATTGTTTTTCTTTATCTGCCATCAAATTTCGATTCCAACCTTAACGTTGTTGGCTATCATTCCTTTTATTTGTATGCCTTCTTTTTTTAAAACGTCCATCAACTTAGGTAAAATTGGCACATACATAAAAATTTTAATGGAAGCAAAAGGTTCCTTTTTCTTTGTTTTGATCTTTTCAAGCAAATCTGCTTCCAATTTTTTTGTCAATTTTAATGACTTTGGAAGAGTGTACACCGTTTCATTGTATTTGGAAAATTCAACAATCATGTAATTATTTATTTGACCGCCAAAAGTACTATGATATACTTACAGAAATTTTAAGGCTTAAAGGTTTCTAAAGTAACTTTAAAGATACCTTATATAAACCTAAAAAAGAATATCTAAAGTACCTTAAAGAACAAATACTTTAAGTTATCTAAAGGTATCTTTAAGGGGCCTAAAATTTCCCAAAAGCTGGTCTCTTGCAGTCTGGGGTTGGGATGTAGGTGTTACTTGAGTCGGGGTGAACCCAACATTCTCATAAAGACCTTTAAGTGGGCTAGGTCTGTTCTTGTATCTGTCCCGAACCAGACGAATTGCATCTTCTAGTGATCTTCCGTTGTTTTTCCTAATCATATAACTATTTATCCATCTTTCATTGCATTGAATTTTGATAAATATTTCTATGGCAATCACCTCAAGGCAAGAATTCATAGATTTTATTTTCCGTAGACTCGGTGCCCCTGTCATCCAGATAAACGTTGATATGGAACAGGCACATGATCGTTTGGATGAATCCTTGGAGTATATGTTTGAAAGACATTTTGATTTTAATGAAAGAGCCCAATTTGTTGTTCCTGTTACATCTGAAAATCTTAGTTCGCAATCTTTTGACACAACTACATTTGGTTATGCATTAGGTGCTAGAGGAGTAACTGCTGCTGATGGAAACACAGGTTATTGGCCAAATGCCACCGATATCAGAACAATAAGCAAAGTATATAGTCCAAATAGCCAAACCGGTGACTATATGTTTGATCTTAGATATCAAATGACACTTTTTGATTTTTTCGGGTTATATTTCAATCAAGGTGGTTTGGCTCAAGGACCAATGGCAACCTATATGGAAGCCATGTCATACATTTCCTTGATTAATGATGTCTTTAACTACCCAGTTTCATTTACCTATACCAGAACCACAAATAGACTGTTTTTGGAAACTCAACAAACCCAAAATACTCCAGCAGGAACATATCTAATGGTAGAGGCATATGTTCAAGTAAATCCAGATTACTACCCAAAAGTTTGGAATGACCGTATATTCCAACGACACTATTCAGCTTTGTTGAAGAAACAATGGGCTCAAAATTTAATGAAATTTGCAGGAATTCCATTGCCGGGTGGTGCCGCTTTAAATGCTGGAGCAATTATGCAAGATGCTGTTGGTGAACTTGAAGCCATAGAAACCCTATTGCTTAGAACTCAGGAATTGCCAGTAGACATGCAAATAGGATAAAATGCCTACTAACCCATACATCAATCTTACATCTTTTGGCCCAGAACAAGCTCTCATAGAGAGTCTGACAATTGAATTGATTCAAGGTATGGGGCAAAATTGCTATTACGTTCCAAGAAAATATTTTAACATTGACAGGATATTTGGTGAAGATCCGGCAACATCTTTTGAAAAAGTTTATAATCTGGAGATGTACATTCAATCCTATAAAGAGTTTTCTGGAACGGATGTCATTACTCAATTTGGTTTGGAGATAAAGGACAAAGTTTCTCTTCTATTCTCAAGACGTAGATTTAGGGAACAGGTAACGGTGTATGACAGTGAAATTACCAGACCCAGAGAAGGTGATCTTATTTATTTTCCACTTTCAAAATCTTTATTTGAAATAAACTTTGTTGAACACGAAAACCCACTGTATCCTCTGGGTAAGTTATATTCATATCAAATAACCGCAGAACTCTTCACCTACAGTTACGAAAAGATGACGACCCCAAATGCCAACATAAATTCTCCATACACCTCCACAAGAGGTTTGTCTGGAGCTACGGTGATCCCATTGAACAATATTCTGGGAACAACCATGGGCATCAATGATGTTCTTGAACAGGAAGGCAATTCTTACGGATTTGATCCAAATGATCCATTCAACGAATGTTCATCTGATATTTCATGCAACCCAGGTAGTACATAATAAGGATTAAAATGTTCGGATATTATTATAATAAAAACTTAAGAAAACTGGTAGTTGGCTTTGGTGCCTTGTTTAATAATATCGAGGTTTCCCATGTAGATCCTTCCACAGGTTCTCCATTCAATATAAGGGTTCCCGTTCGATATGCTCCACAGGAAAAATTTATACAGAGATTGCTCCAACCTTCATCCATCACGGATGGAACCCGTATTGAAAATCAATTACCGATAATCAGTTTCATAATGAACAGCATTTCACCAGATCCATCCAGAAGAATAAGCAGACTGGCATCAAATATAAAAAATAGTTCTGGTGGTAATTGCCAAACTTCAGGTAGTCAAATAAAAAATCAAATTCCAGTAAACGTATCATTTAATCTTTTTGTGTATACCCGTCATACGGATGACATGCTTCAGATCGTGGAGCAGATAATGCCATTCTTTGTGCCCGAGCACATAATTAAAATAGACATGAATGATGTGCAGAATGATTTACAAATACCCATCATAATGACCAGCAGCAATATATCTGAAAAATACGATGGTGAGTTTTCTTCAAGAAGACTTTGTGTTGCAACATTTCAATTTGTTGCAAAATCGTGGATATTTGGTGAAGTATCATCTGTAACCACAATTGACGATTCAAGTATTATTATTGATTTGGATTAATTATGAATTTAAATAAAAATTTAGCAAAATTGTTTGATGTGGAAAACAAATCAGTTTCACAAAAAACAAATGAAGGTGGAACATTTGATGCAAATAATTTTCAAAAAGACTATGAATTTGTACAATCAAATCTAAAAGATTTGATTGGTAATGGAAACATGGCATTGGAAGCTGCACTCAAGGTTGCAACAGAGTCAGATTCTCCTAGAGCGTTTGAGGTTGTTGCAATTATGCTCAAGACCATGGCTGACTTAAATAATAATGTATTGGATGTCCACAAAAAAGCAAAGGACACAACAGCACCAGGAAAAACGGAAGTAAAACAAACAAACAATTCAGTATTCATTGGCTCAACCAAAGACTTACAGAATATTTTAAATAAAGAACGCAGTACAGAAAAAGATGTTGTAGAAGCGGAGATTGTGAATAATGTTCCAACGCAATAAAGAAGGTTACAGAAACAATTCAAAATTAAAACTTCCTGGAGTTGAACTTCAATATACCGAAGAAGAACTCAGAGAATACGTTAAGTGTGCTAAGGATCCTACGTATTTTTGTGAAAAATACATAAAGGTCAAAACACTTGACAAAGGCATAGTTCCTTTTCATTTGTATAAGTACCAAGAAAAATTTATAAATGCAATTCATGATAGTAGATTCGTTATTTCAAAGTGGCCACGCCAGTGCGGTAAGTCTACCTGCGTAACCAGTTACATCTGTCATTACATTACCTTCAATCAAAGCGTAAACGTAGCAATTCTGGCAAACAGATTAAAGACGGCAAAAGAAGAATTGTTTTCAAAACTTCAGTTGGCATATGAAAATTTACCACACTTTCTGCAACAAGGTGTTGTTGAGTGGAACAAGACAAGTTTTAAACTGGAAAATGGCTCCAGAGTAATGTGTGATGCCACTAGCTCATCTGCCATCCGTGGTGGTTCTTATAATTTGCTTTTGTTGGACGAATATGCGTTCTTGCCCGGTCACGTTGCAGAGGAATTTTATACATCCACATATCCAACAATCTCAGCTGGTACGACTACCAAATTAATAATAGTATCGACACCAAATGGATTGAACCATTTCCATAAATTATGGATAGATGCAAATAGACCAAGTGGGCATAAGTTAAAAAATAAATTTGTACCCGTTGAGGTTACTTGGAAAGAAACTCCGATCAGTCCCGGAACAACTAAACTGAGAGATGATGAATGGGCAGCTGAACAGATTGCCAATACCAGTGAAGAACAATTTGACCAGGAATATGGATGCAGCTTTCTGGGTTCAACAAACACTCTAATATCTTCAACTAAATTAAATGTTTTGGCAAGCGAAGATCCTATATCAGAAAATAAAGAAGGTTACCGAGTCTATGAAACACCCCAAAAAGATGCAACCTACTTTTTGCAGGCCGATGTTAGTCGTGGACAGGGAATGGATTATTCAGCATTTACTGTAATAGACGGGTCCAAGGCACCCTATAAAGTAGTGGCATCCTATAGAAACAACACGATCAGTCCTTTTAACTTTCCGACAGTAATCAAAGATGCGGCTAAAGCATATAACAATGCATATGTGTTAATTGAAACTAATGATTTAGGTGGTCAAGTTTCAAATATATTGCACAGCGACCTTGAATATGAAAATGTTCTTATGACGAAAGTTTTAGGACGTAAAGGTCAGGTTCTTTCTCAAGGCTTTGGAGGGGTTGGAAAAAATGAAATGGGCATCAGAACTACGACCCAAACTAAAAAAATTGGATGCGCAATACTAAAACGTCTTGTAGAAGAAGACAAAATTTTATTAAATGATGACAGAATCATTGGTGAATTGATGGCTTTTGTCTCAAAATCAAATACCTATAAAGCAGAAGATGGTTTTACAGACGATTTGGTTATGAGCCTTGTATTCTTTGCATGGCTAACAAGACAAGAATATTTTGCAGATTTGGTAGAACAGGCCAAATTTAATTACGAAGAAGCCCAAAAACCAGAAGACGACAACGTTTTATTCATTCCTCAAAGCAAAAATGACGATGATGACGGTGAATTTGTCCAAGGAGGAGCTGTTTGGTATCCTGCATAAAAAGTATAAATATTTTTATCTAAAGGATCATAAATGCCATCACTCAGCTCTTTTATCAGCTCAAATCAATATACCAAAGAAAGTACCACGATTCCTTTATTGGCTGGTATGCAATTGGGCACTACTTATGCCGGCATAACCTTCAATGGCATCAGTGGAGCAGCTGGGAACGATCCAGGTGGTTTATTTGGTTGGTTGGTTTATTCACGTCGTTACAACTATACTCCCCCAAAGGGAACAACTGGCGATCAGTACATAGTTTACACAAATCCGCAAGACTTGGTTGGAGATCTCAATAAATTGACTGGTGTTACGGCTTGCTTGATTAGTAATCAAAATAGCGGCGGAACTTTTGGTTTCTTTGAAAATATTGGTACCCAAAATAATGTAGTAAGACTTTTTCCACTGCAAAATGGATATGATTTTTTGTATGCAATCCATTATCTAGCATATGGTGGCCGACTAATAATAACCGGATCACCAACCGGATTTTCTCAATATCAAAGCGATAACAATGCCGTATTGGACGTTATAATTGATAAATCTGGAACTACATCAAATGCCCAGTGGTTGATCACTCAACCATACACAATAGGAATATTTCCAAGCATAGCCGATGCCAACGGACTAACTGGTGGTGGGTATACAATGGCAAATTTTGCTAATCTATTTGGAAACAGCAGCTACGTTAGTGGCTCTACTTTAGCCAAAAGAGTGTTTAATGTTTGTGGATTGAAGACCATAACGGATGCAGATACAACCACATTACAGTCAAATAGCAAAATTACTTATACTATAAATGCTGTTTCAGATACTGCAGGATTCTTCACAAGAGCAAAAAATAGAAATCTACAGTATCTTACTGTTGCGGGGTTGCAACTTGCAACAATACTCAATGGAAATATAATAAACACAGTTTCATGGCAAGATTCTCTTAAAGATTCATTAAGAGCCAATAGAGTAAATTTCTTTGTTACAAATAATCCAAAATTCTTGGGTGGAGATTTGGTAGGATCTACTGCAGGTGGAACTCCTTCTCAAGAAGACAGAATCGGTGTTTCTAAGTTGAAGACAGCTATAACCGATGATTTGAATTCAATTGGAATTAAATATCTTTATAGCATTAACAATGCAACAACTAGAAATCAGGTAACAACCGAAATTCGTTCCAAGATGAACAAATATAGTTCTTTCATAAACACGGCATCAACGCAAATTATTTGCGATAGCTCAAATAACCAAAACAATAGCCAAACATTGGCAATGACAGTGGTCTTCCAGCCAATTTTGAGTGTAGATAGCTTTGAAGTAACAGTAACAGTCACACAATAATGGCAATAAACAATTCCAACTCAATTGTTGCATTTAAAAACGGCTTCAATGGTGGAACCCGCGCCAACAGATTTCGTGTTCGTCCAGACTGGCCAAATGGAGTAAATGTACCAACGGCAGACTCGACTTTTAAAATGGTGTCTGCATCACTTCCGGCGGTTCAAATTAATACGATCAGCGTTCCCTATAGAGGTCGTATGATAACTTTTCCGGGAGATCGCCAATACAGTACTTGGGCTATTGGAATATATGATGACAACAATACTCAAAATTTGTGGAAAGGTCTTCATACTTGGGGCGAATTGATGGATGGACACTTCACCCACTTGGTTACCAATAACAACTTTTCATATAGTGATTATCAAACTACTTGGGAAATAGATCAATTGGATATGAATGGCGGGATTTTAAAAACCATAACTTTGTATAAGTGTTGGCCATCGGTAGTTGGCGAAATCAATTTAAACATGGGTGAGGCTGGATTCGTAGGTTTCAGCAGCACATTAACATTTGATTACATATCAATAAACGACAACTTCAACTGAGATGCTAATAGATTTTAAGAACAATTTCTATGGTGGTTCAAGATCAAACCGGTTTCGCGTAACCGGGGATTTTCCTACTGGTGGTAGATTTACTGACTATCACGTAAGATCCACGACTATACCAAATGCAGCATCAAAAACCATAAGCTACGATTATTTTGGTAGAAAGTATCACTATCCCGGTGAAAAAGATTATGGTACATGGTCATTTCAAGCATGGGATGACACTGGTGGAAACAATATCTGGGGAAAGTTGCAAAAGTGGCAAGATTTTATAAACAACCATGATACAAACATTTCCTCAATGAATGCCAATGATTACAAGGCATATGATTGGAAAATTCAACATCTGGATTTGAATGGAAATGAAGATCCAATAAAAGAGTGGACACTTCATGGTTGTTGGCCTGCTGGAATACAGCAAATTACTCTAAACATGGGCAATCCAAACACGTTAAATAGTTTTAACGTTATCATTGTCTACGATTACATCGAAATAACGGACATTACAAGAACAAGGTGATATATGGAAATTGATATTTTAGGATTTCAGTTCGGAAAAAGAAAAAACGAACGGGTTGACAAAAAAAGCAATCCGCTTCAGACATTTACGCAACCTGAAGTTTATGATGGAACCATAACAATTGAGGCTGGTGGATTCTTTGGTACTGCATTGGATTATGCAGCTACCATGCGCGATGAATCGCAATCCATTATACAGTACAGAAACATGTCCGTATATCCTGAATTGGACAATGCAATTGATGAAATTGTAAATTCGTCAATTGTACCTGGAACGGATGGAAAGCCAGTAAAAATTGATCTTTCAAATTGTCCTGTTTCAGACAACATTAAAACAAAAATATACAAAGAATTTGAGACAGTTATCCATCTTTTAGACTTTAATCACAAGTCATATGAAGTATTTCGTAGATGGTACATTGATTCAAAAATTTACTATAATCTCGTAATTGACAAGGATCTTCC
>Ga0172367_10004941_pt1 | contig 16326 bp, 20 predicted proteins | sample Lak10m_FD_114542 | JGI IMG/M metagenome (GOLD analysis project Ga0172367, IMG submission 114542) | Freshwater microbial communities from Kabuno Bay, South-Kivu, Congo - kab_022012_10m | ecosystem: Environmental > Aquatic > Freshwater > Lake | place: Democratic Republic of the Congo: South-Kivu...
AAACAAAGTTCAATTGGGCTCGATCTCTCCTCGCGAATAATTGATAATATATTTTTATCGTTGGGTTATGAAGGCACATTTGAAGCTGAGAGAACCTACGGACGATTCATACTTGATTTGTCCACCAGATTTTGATAGAGAATTTTTTCAGTTTTCTTCTATTTAATACCTTTTCAATAATTTCTTTTCTTTCTATCTTGCCGCACAAATAATTTTTAAGGTATGAACGAATACGTTGGTGCGATACATATTCACTCTGTCTTTTCAGACGGTTCCGGTAAAGTTGAGGAAATCGCTCAGTCAGCTTCCGATGTGGGTTTAGATTATATCATAATAACTGATCATAACACTCTTCGTGCACTTAAAGACGGTTATGAAGGATGGTATAAAAATACACTGCTTTTAGTCGGTTGTGAAATCAATGATAAAGAAAATAAAAATCACTTATTGGCTTTTAACATTGATGAAACAATTTCCACAAGAACGCCTGCAAAAGATTATGTAAGGATGGTTAAAGAAAAAGGCGGTATTAGTTTTCTTGCTCATCCACATGAAAAGCGTAATCACCTTGCCGAGCACCCGCCTTATCCGTGGATTGAATGGAATACAACAGACTTCGCCGGAATTGAAATCTGGAATCACATGTCCGAGTGGATGGAAAACCTTACGGAAGAAAATAAATATCAATCCTTTCTTCATCCATTAAAAACTATTGTTGCACCTCCACCCGAAACTTTAAAAGTGTGGGACGAATTAAGTCTTAGCCGCAAAGTTGTTGGCATTGGCGGTATTGATGCACACGCTCATAAATATAATTTGTTGGGTTTTGTTGAAGTTGAAATTTTCCCTTATAAAGTTTTATTCAAATCTATTCGAACCCACATTTTAGCGAAAGAAAAAATAAATAATAAAACTGATAAGACTGCAGCGAAAAATATCCTATATGATTCTTTAGCTAAGGGACTTTGTTTTGTTGCAAATGACTATCATGCTGATTCTCGCGGATTTAAGTTTTATGCTGAATACAATGGTAAAACCTTTCAAATGGGAGAGACTGTAAATTATACAAAAAATATTAATTTAATAGTCGAAATTCCAAAGCTTGAAGCAGAGATCAGGTTGATCCATAATGGCAGCCTTATTAATTCGATAACAACAATGGATCATAAATTTGAAATGAAAAGTCCGGGTAATTATCGTGTGGAAATTTTCCATCAAAATAAAGCCTGGATATACTCGAATCACATTAGAATAGAATAAAAATGCGCCCATAGTTCAACTGGATAGAACGTCGGATTCCGGTTCCGAAGGTTGAGGGTTCAAGTCCTTCTGGGCGTACTATAAAACTTTTTTATGAAACATTCACAAAATCATGCTATTTTTCGCCTGCTTTTTTATAAAAATGAAAATTAAGGATCAAGAATGCTGACCAAACGCAAGAAACTTTCGAAAAAAGAAATTAAAGAAGATAAACTTGTAACTGTTTACTATAAGGTTTATGGCTTTGTTGAAGAAAATAGAAAAAATGTACTGATCGGTGTAGGCGTTATATTGGCTGTTGCTGCTGCGGTATATTTTTATATCTCACAAAAGGATAAAACGAACGAACAAGCAGCCATCGAACTTGCAAGAGTGATGAAGAGCTATGATTCAGGAGCTTTTCTTGAAGCCATTGAAGGCAAGCAAGGTACTAACACAATAGGCTTAAAAAAAATTGTTGAAGAATATGGGAATTCCGAAAATGGTGAAACCGCAAAGATCTATCTTGCCAGTTCTTACAATATGCTTGGAAAACTTGAAGAAGCATATAAATATTATGAAGATTACAGCGGCAGTATTGATGTTTTGAACGCTGCATCCTTAGCAGGGCAGGCTTCTTACTTCGAATATAAGAAGGACTATCAGCAAGCTTTAGATTATTATTTACAAGCCTCAAAAATTTCTGCTACCAATCCTTCCAATTCAGATTATCTTTTGCGGGCAGGAATCAATTATCTCAATCTTGATAAAAAAGACGAAGCTAAAGAAATACTTCAAGAGATTATCGAGAATTATCAAACCTCCCCTGCTGCCCGTGAGGTTAATAAATACTTAGTTTTAATTAACGAATAGGGTATAAACGGATTTGTAGAAATCAGGCATTTTTTTAAAATTTGCCTGATTTTTTGTTTTAAATGAGCCAAAATGCTTTTATTTTGACTAAAACTTTAATTCAAGCCTTCTTGACTTTCAGGTGGCAGATAGATATTTTTTCATTCACTTATTTATAACTATTTATTAAAGAATTATGGCAGACACTTCAGATTTCAGAACTGGTTTAATAATTAAATTTAAAAATGATCTCTATTCTCTTGTGGAATTTCAACATGTAAAACCCGGTAAAGGCGGAGCTTTTGTTCGTACGGTTCTCAAAAACCTTAAAACTGGAAGAGTTTTAGATAATACTTTCAGAGCTGGCGAAGGCATTGATATAGTGAGAGTTGAGAGAAGAAAATATCAATATCTTTACCGCGACGCTGATTTTCTTGTTTGTATGGAAAATGAAACCTATGACCAAATAAATGTTCCTGTAAATCTTTTTGGTGACAGCGTTCTTTATCTGAAAGAAAATTCAGAGATTGAAATACTTTTTAACGGATCCGAAATTGTAACAGTTGAGCCGCCAAATTTCGCAAATCTAAAAGTTGTTGAAACTGAACCCGGATTTAGAGGAAACACTGCTACCAATACTTTTAAACCAGCTAAATTAGAGACGGGTGCCACGATTAGCGTGCCCTTATTTGTAAATGCTGACGATGTTTTAAAGGTAGATATTCGGACAGGAGAATATGTGGAAAGAGTAAAATCTTAATTAAAGGAAAACGATGGATTTAAATCTCATAAAAAAATTGATCAAACTTGTGGATACAAGCGAGATAACCGATCTTGAGGTTGAGGAAAATGGTTTGAGAATTAAAGTTGCTAAAAAGATTAGAGTAAATGGCAGTTTAATTCAACCAGCATTTACGCAGCCGACGCAAACTTCAGTTCAAATTTCCGGAGCAGAAATCGAAAAAAACATTACTACATCGGAAGAAACAAAAGCAAATAATTTACACGAAATTAAATCACCAATTGTTGGAACTTTTTATAGAGCTCCTGCACCCGATGCAGATGCTTATGTTCAGGTTGGTGATATGATAAATTCCGGAACTGTGCTTTGCATAGTCGAAGCAATGAAACTTATGAATGAAATAGAGTCAGATGTTACAGGCAAAATTATCAAGATTCTTGTCGAAAATGGAAAGCCTGTAGAATATAATCAGCCTTTATTTCTAATCGAACTAAGCTGATCGCTTAACTTTTAACCCAGAGAAAAAAGTGTTCAATAAAATTTTAATAGCAAACAGGGGAGAGATTGCTCTCCGCGTAATAAGAACCTGCAAAGAATTAGGAATTAAAACAGTTGCTGTGTATTCAGAAGCCGATAAAGACTCATTGCACGTTACGTTTGCCGACGAAGCTGTTTGTATTGGTCCCCCTTTAGGTAAAGAAAGTTATCTGAAAATCCCAAGCCTAATTTCTGCTGCACATATTACAGGTGCAGATGCAATCCATCCCGGTTACGGTTTCCTCGCCGAAAATGCAAACTTCTCAGAAATATGTGAAGAATCGAATATTAAATTTATCGGGCCTTCACCGCAAATGATAAATGCTATGGGCGACAAGTCATTTGCAAAAGACACAATGAAAAAAAACGGAGTTCCGGTTATTCCCGGAAGCGATGGATTAATTACCGATTTAAAATCTGCGATCGGGCTCGCACACCAAATAGGATTTCCTGTAATTCTCAAAGCTTCTGCTGGTGGCGGGGGCAAGGGAATGAGAGTAGTATGGGAAGAAAGTGAATTTGAAAAAGCCTTTCAAACTGCGAGCAATGAAGCCGAAGCATCATTTGCTAATTCTGCTATCTACATGGAAAAGTTTGTTGAAAACCCCCGCCATGTTGAAATTCAAATCATGGGCGATACTCATGGCAATGTTTATCATTACGGTGAAAGAGATTGTTCAGTTCAACGCAGACATCAAAAATTAATTGAAGAGTCTCCCTCTCCAATTGTGAATGATGAGTTAAGAGACAAAATGGGAAGCGCAGCAATTCTCGGTGCGAAATCAATTAATTATGAAGGTGCCGGCACGGTAGAATTTCTTGTTGATAAAGACGGGAACTTTTATTTTATGGAAATGAATACAAGAATTCAGGTTGAACATCCTGTTACCGAATCAGTTTATGGAGTAGATCTTATAAGGCAGCAAATTTTGGTGGCTGCCGGACATGCAATTGAAGCTGAACCTGGGAAACCGTTCGGACATAGCATCGAGTTCAGAATTAATGCTGAAGATCCCGAACATGGTTTCAGACCTTCGCCCGGCGTCATTCAATCATTACATTTTCCTGGAGGGTTTGGAGTGCGGATCGATTCTCACATTTATCAATCGTACACAATCCCGCCATTCTATGATTCACTAATTGCAAAACTAATTGTATGGGGTAGAGATCGCGAACATGCAATTGCCAGGGGTCGAAGAGCCCTTGAAGAATTTACCGTAGAAGGAATAAAAACAACTATTCCATTTCACCTGAAAGTGCTTGAAGATCAAAGATTTTTAAGTGGTAAATTTGATACGAGTTTTTTAGATAATTTTCAATTATAAATATTAAAGAGGTGTTATGAATTTTCCAGAGAATTTAAAATATACAAAAGATCACGAATGGATTTCTGTTGATGGTAAAACCGGCACTATTGGAATTACTGATTTTGCTCAAGGTGAACTTGGCGACGTGGTATTTGTTGATATTGACCCAAATCAAAAAAACATATCCAAAGGACAATCCATTGGGACTATTGAAGCAGTCAAGACTGTTAGTGATCTTTTTTCGCCTTGCAGTGGTAATGTAATAGAAGTTAATTCCAAACTTGCTGACAATCCAGAAATTGTTAACTCTGATCCATACAACGAAGGTTGGATGGTGAAAATGGAAATTACTGATCTTTCTGATTTATCTGAACTTCTCGACGCAGCAGCATATAAGAAATTAATAGGGCAGTAAAATTTGCTTCATAAATTTATTTCGAAAAACAAAATCCTAGTGATTTTGTTTTTCTTTTTTAAATAGAAAAAAATAAATGAATCATCAGACAATTTTAGTCATTGATTTCGGCTCTCAGTTTACTCAACTCATCACTCGAAGAATTCGAGAGTCCAATGTTTATTCTGAAATTCATCCGTACACAATTTCCTTCGAACAAGTTAAGCGGTTAAATCCTTCCGGAATTATTTTATCCGGTGGACCGATGAGTGTATATGATGCGGATGCTCCTGATATTGATCTTAAAATTTTGCAAATGAATATTCCCGTTCTTGGCATTTGCTACGGGCTCCAATTAATTTGTAAAAAGTTTAACGGGCAAGTACAACCTGCTAAAGATAGAGAATACGGTAAATCAAATCTGATTATAACTGAAAGCATTAATTTATTTAAGGATGTAAGTGGGCAGTCAATTGTTTGGATGAGTCATGGTGATTATCTGACGGAACTCCCCGAAGGATTTAAAGTGTCAGGCAAATCTGACCATTCTCCTATTTGTGCGATTTATAATGAAGGGGAAAAATTATTCGGCGTACAGTTTCATCCCGAAGTCGCTCACACGCAGGAGGGTGGGAAAATTATTAAAAATTTTCTATTTGAAATTTGCGGATGTATCGGTGATTGGACCTCTAAAAACTTTATTGATGAAACAATAAAAGCGATAAAAAATAAAGTAGGTAAATCAAAAGTAATTTGCGCACTGAGCGGAGGGGTTGATTCAACCGTTGCTGCGGTGCTTGTTCAAAAGGCAATAGGTGATCAGCTTGTTTCAATTCACATTGATACCGGGCTGATGAGAAAAAATGAAAGTGATTTGATAGGAAAACTTTTTAATAAAAAATTAAAACTTGACCATATTCATATTAATGCGGCTGAAAAATTTCTAAATAATTTGAAAGAAGTTTTCGATCCTGAAATGAAGAGGAAAATTATTGGGAATACATTCATCGAAGTGTTTGAGTCGGAAGCCTTGAAACTCGGCAAGGTTGATTTTCTAGTACAAGGGACTTTATATCCAGATGTTATTGAGTCAGTGTCCGTAAAAGGCAAATCGTCCACAATAAAATCCCATCACAATGTTGGCGGACTTCCAGACAAAATGAATCTGAAACTCATCGAACCATTCAGAGAATTATTCAAAGATGAAGTAAGAAATGTAGGGAGGGAGTTAAATATCCCCAATGAATTTATTGATCGTCATCCGTTTCCCGGACCGGGATTGGCTGTTAGAATTCTTGGCAATATTACAAATCAAAAATTAAATATTCTTCGGGATGCAGATGATATATTTATTTCAGAAATTAAAAAAGCCGGTATCTACAATTCAATCTGGCAGGCTTTTGCAGTGCTGTTGCCGGTTCAATCAGTTGGGGTAATGGGGGACGCACGCACTTACGAAAATGTCTTAGCACTTCGTGCAGTAACTTCTATTGATGGTATGACCGCCGATTGGTATCCTTTTGATCATGATTTTCTTGTAGATGTTTCCAACCAGATTATAAATAAAGTTCGAGGTATAAACCGCGTTGTTTATGATATAAGTTCTAAACCGCCAGCGACGATAGAATGGGAATAGAAAAAGAAAAAACGGTAAAACTGAGAGCACTTGTTGCTCAGGTAGAGCGTTATAAAGAAGCAGGAAATTTGCTTCATGCCTATCAAATATGCAGTTCACTAATTGAAGATTATGAGGATGAACTTGACTCTTACATGATTTTTAGCGAAGTGTGTGAGGCGATGGGTAATATTAATCCGGCAATCGAAGTTCTAAAAAATTACACAGCAAATTATCCTGATGATAAATATGGGATCATGTACTTTGGAGAATTTCTGCTGCGAAATTCAAGATGGGATGAGGCAATAAATACATTAAGTTTCGTTTTGCCGGAAGATGTTCCCGAAGTTTCGTTTTTGATTGGGTACGCTCATTTCATGCTTCAAGAATATCAGCACGCTGCTCTTCACTTGAAAAGATACATGAAAATTATCAAGTCAAAATTGGAACCTGAAGCAATATTCTTATTAATTAAATCACAAATTCAACTTAACGAGTATTCGGATGCACTTAAGTTATTAAAAAAATATGAAAAAACTTTCCGCTACGATGACACATTTAACATGCTATATGGAATTGTTTATTATGAATTGGAGATGATTGAGCATGCAGTAACTCATATTGAAAATGCACTTGCAGTTTCACCTGCCAATCCTGACTTAAATTTTTGGGCAGGCAAAATTTATTTTAAGGTGCAAAATTATTCAAATGCGGAATCCTCGCTGCTGTTTTTCGTAAAACATTCTGAAATCATTACTCCTGAAGCCTGTTATTTATTGGCGGAGGTTTATCTTCAGCAAAATAATATTGATGAAGCATTCAACTATTATGATTTAGCTGTAAAATTAGAACCACAAAAAAGAAGATTTATTGAATCGCTGGATAAATTAATCTTTCAGAAAAAAAACATTAATTCAAATGAATAGAATTCTTTTAATACTTTTTATAATTATTCTTTTGTTGAACCAGAAAAACTTTTCTCAATCGGATGAACAGCAGGAAAAAATTAATTCTGAATTCAATGTTGCCGTCAATTTATTTGAAAAAGGTCAATATGAAGATGCCGCTGTAATTTTTAATAGAATTGTTACTTTGTATGAATCCAATTCTAAAACGACAGCTTCAGTTTTTTTCCTCTGCAAAATTGAATTTGAAGAAGCCAACTATTTGTACTCACTTAATCTGACTAATAAATTTCTAAAAGATTATCCAGATACTAAATACACAGATGAAGCGCAATTTCTTATAGCCAATATTTTTCTTAAACAAAAAAAATACGAGGAAAGTTTTAGATCATTGCTCCAGCTTATTGAGCAAACTGCTTCAAGTTTAAATTTTGACGAGGCAAAAAAAATTGCCGAACAAATCTCTATCAATTATTTCAATTCATATCAGGTAAAAAAAATTTCAGATGAGATGTCCTCATCCAAAACCAAACCTTTTTTATTGTTGTTACTTGCAAAATCATACCAGCTCGAAAAAGATAATATCAATTCTATCAGAGCTGCTTCTGAAATTATAACCAAGTATCCAACTGCTGAAGAAAGAGCTCAAGCGGAAAAATTAAAAGATGGAGACTTAAACACTGGTAATAGAGGAGAAGGTACGGTAGTTGCCGTGCTGCTTCCACTTTCAGAAATCAGCGATTCTTCTAACAAATTAGCTGGTGATGAAATCCTTGACGGAATTAAATTTGCTTTTTCGGAGTTTAATAAAAACAGAAAAGATAAAATTGGTTTACTAGTAAAAACTTCTTCTACTGATGAACAGAAAATAAATGAAATAAAAGAAGAATTAATTAATAACGAATCAGTCAAATGTATTCTTGGACCAATCTTCTCGGATGAAGTTCGAATGACATTAGAGGCACTGAAAGATACTGATATTCCAATTATCTCGCCGACCGCTACCGATGCTGACTTGACTATGATCTCGGACAATTTTTTCCAGGCAAACCCGCCCATTGCAGAACGCGGAAGAATGCTTGCTCAATATCTCTTCTATGTTGAAGATAAACATCGAATGGCTGTTTTTAATTCAATTGAAAATTACTCACCACTTCTTGCTGCATCATTTATAACTGAATTTGAAAATCTTGGCGGTGAAATAATTGTGAGGGAGACTTATCGAAAAGATAACTATGATTTCAGTTCTCAGATTGCTAAAATAAAAGCAGTCGCCAAACAAATAGAAGGAATATATGTTCCTCTTTCAGATAAGAGCGATGCCTCTATTCTTCTTTCTCAGCTTTATTCCGGTGGGATAGATTTGCCAATCTATGGTAATCAGGATTGGTATCTTGTGAAGGATATTGAATCTGTTTCCTCCCTAAGTAATAAACTTACTTTTACGTCAGATTATTTTATTGACTTTCAGGATAGCAGCTTCGATGTATTCTCAAAATCATTTTCGGCGCTTGCAGGATATCAACCCGGCAGAAATGTTTTGTACGGCTACGACACGGGGAAATATATACTTACCATAATCCGAAATATTAACAACACTAGAAGCAATATCAAGATGAAAATGATTTCCGGAGTTATCAGCAACGGATATCATAATAATATTTCGTTCGATTCGAAAAGAATTAATAAATATATCAACATCGTAAGATTTAGAGATGGAATTTTTGAACTCGTTGATAAATTCCGTTCAGATTAAAAATCGAAGGAGGGTGAATGAGCAGCGTTAAAGAACTCCCATTAGAAGATAGACCACGTGAAAAATTAATATTACGAGGTGCACAAAGCCTTACTGATGCAGAACTGCTCGCTATTCTATTGAGAACAGGAACAAAAGGTAGATCTGTTATCAAGGTAGCACAAGATTTAATGGACGCGGAAGGTAATCTTGCTGTCCTTGCTACCAAAACTTCTTTCGTGCTGAAGAAACAAAAAGGCGTAGGTAAAGATAAGGCAGCTACACTTCTTGCAGCGTTTGAAATCAGCAGGAGAATTCTTCATCAGAGTAAATGGTTCTCTAATAAAAAAATCAAGTCTCCGGAGGAAGTTGCAGAAATTTTTATTCCACTTTTGCATGATGAATTAAAAGAAAGATTCATAGTCGTTTCGCTTAATTCGGCTAACAAGGTGATTAAGTGGGATACAATTTCAATTGGAAATTTAAATTCGAGTGTAGTGCATCCACGTGAAGTATTTAAAACTGCAATTGAAAATTCTGCTGCCAGCATTATTCTAATTCATAATCATCCGAGTGGAAATTTAGAACCAAGCAATGAAGACATCAGTATCACAAAAAAAATCGTAGAATCAGGAAAGATTTTAGACATTCCGGTATTCGACCACCTCATAATAGCAGGAAATGGTTATGCAAGTTTTGTTGAAAAAAGATTGATATAAATTTTTACCCTTAAAATTTATTGCTAAACCGCATTATTCGTTTAAAAAAAATAGAATAAAAAAATCTTTTTGTTGATAAAAATCTTTCAAATTGATATTTTAACAGCGAACAATTAACATAATTAATCGGAGGTTACTATATGAAATTATTAAAGAATCTGAGAAGTATCATTTTCACGAGCGCTTTAGTGACAGCAGTTGCATTTATGACCGGATGCGGCGGAGTTAGTGAAGCACAGATGTTGGAATTACAGAACTTACAAAATCAGGTTACATCGCTCGAAGCAGAAGCTAACTCGCTTCGAGAAGAACGTACAGCATTAGAGAAAGAAATTCAGGAGAAAAATCTGAAACTCGCTCAATGCGAAAAACAAAAAGAAGAGACTAAAGCTAATCTCGAAAAAATGTCCAAGTAATAAAAAGTTTTTTAACAAACCCTTCATAGGAGGTTATATATGAAATTAACAAAATCTTTGTTCGGAATCCTCTCACTTATGATTATCTTTTCAGCAAGCCTTATTGCTCAGGAAATGACTACTGAAGAGTGGGAAGCTGAAATGCAGAGACTTAGAGATAAGTCTGAAATGCTTACTCAGGAAATTAATACACTCAAAGCTGATGTAAGTAACTTAAAATCCATGGAAATTCAACCATACGAAGATTGTATGAACGAATTATATGCTATGGTTGGGGCAACAAAATCTGATGTGGATAATTTTAGAAAAGCTGTTGCCGATCTAGAAGGCATGATCAAAAGAAAAGAAGGTCCTAAAGCTGACAGACAAAAAGACCTTGATGCCCTTAAGATGAATAAAATAAGCGCTCTTCCTGAATTCTATGATAAAGTTCATAACCAATTGCAAAGAATGCTTGATAATTGGGTAGAAGAATCTAAGGAAGTTAATTATGAAGTTGTTAAAGGCGATTGCCTCTGGAACATTGCAAAAAAATCTGACCATTACGGAAATGCTTTTGCATGGCCTGTAATTTATAACGCTAACAGAGATCAAATTAAAAATCCCGATCTTATTTATCCAAAGCAAGTTTTCAAAATTCCTCAGTTAACTCAAGAAGAAAAATCTAAGTACGAAAAACTGAAAATGAATTATAAACCAGCTCCGGTACAATAAATTTTTCGCGATTTGCTAATTTTATTTTCTATAATGATGCCCTCGTTATCTTGTGATGATGAGGGCATTTATTTTTTAAACGAATTATGACTGCTGCAGAAAAAAGGATTACTCTTGATAACGTAGATATGCTTAACCTGCTTGGGGTTAACGATTCAAATCTTAAATTAATCGAAGATAAATTCAATTCTACAATTATTGTCAGAGGCGAGACTGTTACGATCAAAGGAGTTATTGAAGAAATTGATATCATCGAAAAAGTTTTGAAGGAAATGGTGTTTGCATTAAACACCAGCGGAAAGCTCCTTGAACGCGATGTTGAAACAATCCTTGATCTTACAATTGATGGTAAAGAAATAATCAGCGAGCAAGAATTTGATAAAATAATTCTTTACACGAAGAATGATGTGATAAAAGCTAAGACTCCAGGGCAGGTTAAATATTTAGAGACTGCAATTAAAAATGACATTTGTTTTGCCATTGGTCCAGCAGGGACTGGTAAAACTTATCTCGCAGTTGCTTTCGCAGTTAACGCTTTAAAAAAGGGCATAGTCAATAAAATTACGCTTGCCAGACCCGCAGTTGAAGCTGGTGAAAGCCTTGGATTTTTACCAGGCGACTTTCGTGAAAAGATTGACCCTTACCTTCGCCCGCTTTACGATGCGCTTGACGATATGATCCCCTCCGAAAAGCTAAAGGGTTATCTTGAAAAGAAAATAGTCGAAATAGTTCCACTGGCTTATATGCGCGGCAGAACGTTAAACAACGCATTCGTAATTCTTGATGAAGCCCAAAATGCAACCGACACGCAAATGAAAATGTTCTTAACTAGACTCGGCGCAAATTCCAAAGCCATCATTACAGGTGATATTACTCAGATAGATCTTCCCACAAAAGCAATAAGCGGTTTAATTCAAGCAAGGGAAATATTACAGGAAATTCAAGGGGTTGGTTTTGTTTATTTTGAAAAAGCCGATGTAGTTCGGCATAAGCTTGTTAAAGATATTATTAACGCTTACGAAAAATTTAACGGCAATTCAAAATAGGATTTATAGCTCGGACCGTTTACATTCAACCCAATATTTATCCATCTCCTGCAAGGACGATTCGGCTAAAGTTTTTCCGCTTTCAATAATTTTTTGTTCTAGGTAACCAAATCTCTTTATGAATTTTTTATTTGTCATGCGCAGGGCACTTTCAGGATTGACTTTTAAATAACGGGCGTAATTTACAAGAGCAAAAAATACATCTCCTACTTCTTCTTCGAGCCTTGCTAAATTATTTTCTTTCTCAGATTCGTGCATCTCTTTAATTTCTTCGATTACTTTAGCCCAAACATCTTCTTTCTTCTCCCAATCAAACCCCACCTTTGATGCCTTTTCCTGAAGGCGATGCGCACGATGAAGTGCAGGAAGATTTTCAGGGACTCCTTCCAATAAAGATGTTCTTCCTTCGGTCATTTTTATTTGTTCCCAATTTCTTTTTACTTCATCTGCATCTTTAACCACGACATCACCAAAAATGTGCGGGTGCCGTCGAATAAGTTTTTCTTTCAATTGATCAATCACTTCTTCAAGAGTAAATTTTCCATCCCCCTCAGCAATCTCTGAATGGAACACCACATGCAGGAGCAAATCGCCAAGTTCCTTTTTCAGTTCATCAAAGTCTTTATTTTCTATTGCTTCAACTACTTCGTAAGCCTCTTCGACGGTTGCGGCTTTAATTGAATCGTTAGTTTGCTCTTTGTCCCAAGGGCATTCTTTTCTAAGTCGTTTAACTATATCTACTAATTCTGTAAATTTATTTTTCATAATAATTAAATAGTATTTTTGAATAAAATTTTTATTTCTAAATTAATAAAATAAGCAAAGGTATTAGCATGATAGAGGATAAATTAATCGAACTGGGGCTTCAACTTCCTATTGCCCCAATTCCACTTGCTTCGTATGTGCCTGCAGTTATTGTAGATAATTTGATCTTTACTTCAGGACAAATTCCTGTACTAAGCGGAGAATTAAAATTCAAAGGGAAGGTAGGGAAAGATTTAACTGAAGAGGAGGGTAGAAACGCTGCCGAATTATGTGTGTTGAATTGTTTGAGCGTGATTAAAAACTCGGCGGGAAGCCTTGATAAAATTGAAAAGATTATTAAAGTAACTGTATTCATAAACAGTGCTGATAATTTTACAGGGCAGCCTAAAGTTGCCAATGGAGCTTCCGATCTGTTAGTAAAACTTTTCGGCGAAAAAGGAAAACATGCACGAAGCGCGGTTGGTGTTAACGAACTGCCTATCAATTCAGCAGTGGAAATCGAGATGGTTGCTCTTCTTGCAATATGATTTATTTTTATTTGACTGAAAGCTATTTTATCCTTAATAAATTTTTCAATTTGATTAAGAAAGCAGCCAGTTCTTTACAAGCTTTTTTCCATTTTCTGTAAGAATTGATTCAGGATGAAACTGGATTCCTTCAATCGGGAATTGCTTGTGTCTGATTCCCATAACAAGCCCGTCCGAAGTTTCGGCGGTGACAATCAAATTATCGGGCAGCGTCTTTTTATCAACAATTAGTGAATGGTAGCGCATTGCCGTGAAGGGTTGGGGCATTTTCTTGAATATCTTATTTCCATCATGATAAATTTTAGAAGTCTTTCCATGTAAAAGCTCACGTGCTTTCACAACCTTCGCCCCGAATGCCAGTGCGATCGCTTGGTGTCCAAGACAAATACCCATTATTGGAATTCGACATCCGAAATTTTTGATCGCAATCAAAGAAGCCTTGGAATTTTCAGGTTTACCAGGGCCCGGCGAAATCAAAATTTTATCAGGTGAAATCATTTTTATTGATTGTTCGATTATTTCATCATTTCTCTTAATTATAATTTTGTATTTGGAAGAATTAATCAATTGAACAAGATTAAAAGTAAACGAGTCGTAATTATCAATTACTAATATTTTCATCAGTTATATTTTTATTTTTATTGTATTCAAAATATGAACATCTGTTTAAAATTTTAAAAACATTCCAAACTCGATTTTTTCTTTTAAATCATGTTTTGGTCTTAAGATTACCTTGAAAGTAAGGTATTCATCTAAGTATATTAGCAGAAGAAAATAAAAAAACTTATGAGTACGATGACAAGAGAAATGTTCAAATCAAAAATTCACCGGGCAACTGTAACTCAGGCAGAACTTTATTATGAAGGAAGCATAACTGTTGATAAAACTTTACTTAAAGCTGCGGATATTTTACCATATGAAAAAGTTCAAGTTGTGAATGTAAATAACGGTTCACGGTTAGAAACTTACACTTTAGAAGGTGAACAAGACAGTGGAATTATTTGCCTCAACGGTCCTGCTGCGAGATTAGGTTATGTTGGTGATGAAATAATTATTATTGCATATTCACAAATGTCAAATGCAGATGCCAAGCTGCACAAACCGCGTATAGTGTTCGTGGATAAGCAGAATAAAATTAAAAATATTAATTAGGTAAAATCATATCAATTGACAAATTGATTGCATTTTGTTAACATTGAAATAAAATTGAGAAATCACATGAAAAGATTAATTTTAGTCTCCGTTGCTTTATTCAGCTTAAGTACTTTTGCTCAGTTCAAAGGTTCAGGTTTTCCTGAGAAAAGCATAAAAGAAGGAATTGTGTCAGAGCAATCAGGCGGTTCTATATTTAGCTTTTTGAATTCGGACTCATTTCACATGAGCCACTCTTACAGCTTGTCTTACACTGGCTTTGGCGGACAAGGATTAGCGCTTGGGGTTTACACTAACAGTATGTTATTCAACCTATCGAATAATTTTAATGTGCAGGTTGATGCAAGTGTGGTTCATTCACCTTATAGCTCATTGGGAAAAAATTTCTCGAACAGCCTCACCGGAATCTATCTTAGCCGTGCAGCAATAAATTATAAACCGTGGGACGATGTTTATATTTCAGTTCAATATCAAAATATTCCTAATTATTATTATCCTTACAATCATAGCTTACTAAATAATTATTATGATCCGTTTTTTGAATGATGACTTCGTCCATTTAAGAGTGGAAATTAAGTGAAGGATAAAACTGCTCGTATATTTTTAAAACTCGATAAATCTTCCAATCTCGTTTTCAATCTTATTATTTTTGTTTTGATAGTTGGCATAGTATATCTTGTCTATTCCTTAGCTGTTAGAATTTCATTAGTGCGTTCGGAAAACGAAGCAGAACAAATAGCATTGAAATCAGGTTTCGGAATTCAGGTGGAAGTATTAAATGCTTGTGGAGCTTCAGGTGTAGCTGATATTATAACAGATCAATTAAGAAAAAATAAAATAGATGTAGTTCAAATAGGGAATTACCGTTCTTTTGATGTAGATTACACAATAATAATTAACAGAAGCGGTGATAAGAACAAAGCCAATTTTACTGCGGATCTTATCGGCGTTGACAGAAATAAAATAGTTGATCAGCTCAATAAAAATTATTTTTTAGATCTATCTGTCATTGTCGGGAAAGATTTCTCACAATTAAAACCATATAAATAGGAATTCAAATTTGAAGCAAAAAGATTTTTTAAATAGAATCACTGAATTGATTTTCAATAAAAATGGATCGGATGTTAAAATCCTTGACCTTAAAAAGCTGGCAGCCTTTGCCGATTATTTTATTATTTGTTCAGCAGACTCTACAACGCAAGTAAAAGCTATCGCGGATGAGATTGAAGATAAATTGCAAGAAGACGGGATTAGATGCTGGCATAGGGAGGGTTATAAAGCCTTTAGCTGGGTCCTGCTTGACTATGTGGATTTTATAATTCATGTCTTTAAAAAGGATGCTCGTGAATTTTACAACCTTGAAAAACTTTGGGGTGATGCAGAAATTACCATTGCTGAAGATCCTGCCCTTCAGCCTGTTGTTAAGCATTCCGTTTCGAAACCAAAAGGCAGACCTAAAAAAAATAAACCTGAATAACTTCATTATACTTTAAAAATAATATTGAACAAATATTTAAAAACAATTTTCAAGAAAGCTTCAGAGAAACTTCCATATCTAAATAATATTGAGCCAATCTTTGAAGTTCCAAAATCTAGAACAAATGGTGATTATTCTACAAATGCTGCAATGTTGTTGACCAAACAACTCCGTAAAAATCCCA
>Ga0172367_10004942_pt1 | contig 16321 bp, 10 predicted proteins | sample Lak10m_FD_114542 | JGI IMG/M metagenome (GOLD analysis project Ga0172367, IMG submission 114542) | Freshwater microbial communities from Kabuno Bay, South-Kivu, Congo - kab_022012_10m | ecosystem: Environmental > Aquatic > Freshwater > Lake | place: Democratic Republic of the Congo: South-Kivu...
CACCAGGGTTACCTGCTGAAATTCAACAACTCCTTGCAAGTTAACTCCCACTAATAACTCACCTTACTAGATTATATCTACAAGATTAAGTTTTTTTCACAAACCACTTAAATCCAGTTGTGTACACCTACCACACCTATTTTATCAAATTGACATTTTAATTATAATATGTTATAATAGATGTATAATTAGACGAGGTTTATTATGGCATCAGCAATTGAAGGGATTTACACATCGCCTGCTATGGAGAGCAAGGGTGAGGAAAGCATCTTTACAACCCCTCAAAGGGAGAAAAGACCCGATGAAGAGATAACCTCTTTTGCGTGCGAAGTCTTGAGGGTATATCATGGATTAAGGGAATTTTCTGATGTGTACTATGATGATCTCCTACCTAAGGAATTGATAGATAACTGTCATGAAAATACCCCTCGCTATGAAAGAATGCAGCAAGGTGTTAACTCCCTTAAAGGAAGAGTTACCAAATTAGCTGAAGTAGATGCTCGTATACAAACACTATTTGACTTCATGGTTAAGACCGTTGTTAAGGGTGATGAAGGAAATGAGGGACTGCGTGAAATTGAAACTATGGTTCATAAACTAATAGGTGATGAAAATATCATTCCTGATCACCCATTTCTCAAACATGGGGTTGTTTGTCTAAAAGGAAATTCCCCCCTCGAGATAAAACCTGAAAATCTCATCACTGAAACAGACCTTAATACAATGATCGAATTAAAGGATCATCTTTTACATCCAGAAGAAGGGTTGGTTAAAATTGATGGTGATAAATCATTTATCACAGATACTTTTGATGATTTTGAAAAACTACTAACGTTTCCTGAAGGGAGAGAATTAGCACTCAAACTGATTAGATTTAATAGAAAACTACTTATTAGCCATGATAAGGGAGACTACTACACCTGTACTACAAATAGTATAACACTCACTAAAAATCATGATTTAAGATATGGGCATTCTACATCCGGTTTAGCAAGAATAATGATTCCTAAATACATTACACTTGCCCATGAAGTTATTCACTCTTTGCATTCAAATGCTGGTAAATTTAAAAGTCATATAAGTTGTAAGAATTCAAAGCTCTGGACTAATCGAGAGGAGAAAAATACAATAGGCCACCACAAGAAAATTGCCGGGTTAACAGAAAATGCTTTTATAAAGCATACTTTCCACTTACAGAGATTGTATCATTTTGCACCCCCTGCGCTGGAACCTAGTGATTATACTTTGGAACAATTGATTGAAGAGTGTGAAAGATTTAAACAGTATGATACCTTAATTTATTTTATTAAAACAAATGAATTAACAAAAGAACAAACAGACAAGGTATTTGAGTGTACTTATCGTGATATTTGGCTCTCAAAGCTAGCTCACGCGATATTAGACACTTCTGCCGGAAAGAATCACTGTAAGGATCCTAATAATTTTACAAATATTTTTCACACTGCAGCGTCAGAAAATGATATTTCAATGGTAGAAAGACTTTTCTTAGAATTTCCACAACAATGTGAAGATTGCGGCTTCAAATTGAAAGCATTTCTTGTACTGGATTCTCTAACTATAAACTTAGAATTAAGCAAGCTCTTTATCAAGAATAATTTTCATTTAGAGCTTAAGACAGAACTTTCAAATATTTTAGAGCGAAAATTTTTATCAGAGAGTACAAAGCAAAATCTAAAAGCTGTGGTCGAAAATAAAGAGCTGCTAAACATATCAGAAGAAGATCTAGCAGATCTTAGAAATAAACCAGGGTTATCTGCTGAAATTCAACAACTCCTAACTGCGTAACTCTAAATGACATCTGGCGTTTTAAATGAGCAGCAGAGCAAAAACAAACGCAAATAGGGCAAATGATTCTATAATACCGATAGCGACAAATGTTTTACCAAAAAGTGCCGGTTTTTTTGCTGTTGCTTGAATGGCTGATACACAGGCCATCCCCTGAAAAATCGCTGCCACCATAATAGCTGCTCCTGATGAAAGCCCAATACCAATAGCGCTTAATGCAGATACCCCTCCAGCTTTCACACTTTGGCTAAGAAGTAGCATTAACACAAAACCATAAATCATCTGAGAGGCAGGCATAGCCGATAGTCCCACAAGCTTTCCATGTCCTTCATCAATTCTACTCATAACACCGTGAGATGCAATTCCAGCAAGTCCACATCCTATTGCAGCTCCAATTGCAGATAACCCAAGTGCTAGTGCAGGTCCTATCATTCCAAAATCCATTTTATTCTCCTTCTTGTTATTCTCTCTTTAACAGCCTCAATGGGCTAAATTTATTTCCCCCACCCTCATAGCAGTGATGATACCACTCTAAAAAGTTTAGACGTAGGCCGTGGATAACCCCTGCCATCGTCCCAAGGGTAATGTTTACTATATGACCTAATAAGATGATTATAGGCCCAAAAACAGCTCCGCCTATTTCAGGTCCAAGATCATTAAATGTTCCAGCAAGCACTACGCTTGCAAGCCCTAGTGCGTATAGACGTAAATAGGATAAAACATCGGCAAATACTTCGATAACCTTAAAAAAGGTACCAATAATTGAAAAAACGCTTCTTTGCTGAATCATTTGAAGTACTGCAGCTAAGATAAGTCCTCCAATCAATAAATACTCTCCTAAAAGATGGGAATATTGCTCTTCTATCAATCCTGTGAAAACTGCCATCGAATGTCCAGAAAGTATTTTTGGAAAAAATAAATATCCCCCTATTAATGTCATAATCCACCCTATCCCAAACCAGCTTCTATATAAATTTCTTATGAACGATAAAGATAGATGGATAATGCCGATAATAATTGATATTTCCAAAAATATACTATCATATAGACTACTCATTAGTTCATAAACTTTTTTATCCCCTTTCATCTTTACCCCTTGATCAAGGATTTGAGCAGCAGGGTCTACGTTTTCAATCTCAGGATAATCTTCCACCCACTCTTTATAAAGCTCTGTCTCATTTTGGTGGTGAAATTCCACTTTTTTTAAGGCCAGACTATAGGGAAGAGAAATTTTATTTAAAAAGCTTCCTGGTTTCATCTGAATACTAAAATAAGAGGCAATAAGCACGCCCCAAATAATTGTCGATAGTGAGATCAAAGTAAAAAGCTTTAGCATTCGTCTTTTTATACCGGTAAATGTTTTGCCAAATTTAAACCATGCAAATAAGGCGGCGGAAAAAAAGAGGCATCCATAACCAGCATCGGCAATGATCATTCCAAAAAATAGCGCAAAGAACCAAATCACCCAGGAAGAAGGGTCTTTATCACTTGTTGCTGGGGTATCATAGACATATACCAAATCTTCCCCCATTGCAGAAAATCCAGAATTTTTTAAATAGGTTGGGGGCTGATCTTCTTTTTCAATAGCTACCTTTTGACTAATAATTGAAAGTCCATTTGTCAATTCATCAAGATCTTTAATTCTATCCTCAGGTATCCAAGCTTGTATCATGAAAAGTTTATCTTCTACAAAATAATCAACATCTTCTTTAGCAAAATTCAAATTAATAGCATTCATCCGTGTAAAAATGTACTCTTCCATCATTTTACCATAGGCGCATAAAGAAATTTCAATCCTTTCCATTTCTTTAATTTCTACATCCAAAGCTTCAAATTCACACAAAAGATCATCGTAAGATCTTTCAATGTGAACTTCAGTAAATCCTTCATGAAAAAATTTCTCTGTACCCACAGAAAGGAAATAATCAATATTATCGACTCGGTCTAGATAAATCAATTCCTCAGGGGTCAGATCAGCAGGTAATCTATCATGTGGGATCATGAAAAATTGAATATATCTATTTCCCTCTTCTTCAATTGCATGAATTTGATCTAATGAAAAGCTTCCAAAGGGTTTTACCCTGATCATTTCAAGTTGAAGAAAACGTCTTTTCTCTAAAGATAGATCAAGCTTTTCTCTTATGGCAAGCACTTGATCAACAATCTCTGAAATGTGACCTGGGGTCTCATCCTCTTGTTTGCCCTTTGCGTGCTTAGAAAGGATCTTTAGGGCAGATTTTGCTTTTTGAACATCTTCAGGGAACAAATGTGGCTTAGCGCCCAGTACCGATATAAATTCTAAAAAGCCAAGCTTTTGCGCTCTTTCAAAAAACAGATCGTGAATATTTCTTGTACCGGCAAATAAATACTTATGCAACTTAACCTGCATGTTCCTCCCGGGATGTTAATTTTCTTTTTTCTACTTTTCCTTTAGCAAGTTTTGCAAGTGACACTGCAGCAAGAGCTTGATCCCCCAGAAAAACACGTATTGCGGCAATATCTTTTTCTGCAAGGGGTATTAGTCGTTTTTCAAATAAATTCACACGAATAGAGACACTTCTTAATTCCTCATCTAATATTTTTTTCTTTTCTTCTGAAAGTTTCCACTTAACGTAGGCTTTTTTTGAAGATCTTAGATGCTTTACCATATCCTCATGCCAAAATGGAGTATCAATAGAAAGATCTCTTCCTTCTTTAAATGTAAGAGAATGTAGAGTGGGAACCCTAGTACCTGCAATATTTTCGTACTCGATTTCTTTCTTCTCAATACTTACACGACTTTTGATATAAATTACGGAAGGGTCAGATAAAAGCTTCATAGAGGTTTCAAACATTAAAATCTCTTCTTTATACAATTTTGAATAATGAGCAATTTCCTCTTTTGCTTTATTCACTTCAGCTTGCAAAAGCATCTTTTTCAAATGAAGAGTGGGTAAATACTTCTTCAGTTGCAAAAGTTTCTTCTGCAAACGGCTCATCTCACTTTTTGTACATTTTACAGTCGCCAAAGATTACCTCTTCATCCCCTCATTGTACCAAAATTTCTTCACTAAAGCCTCTTTAATCCCCACTTCCCCCTTTTCAAAACATTCAGCTAATATTCTCCAGCCAAGATCAAGGGCATCTTCTAATGATATACTTCTACTTAAATCCATCATCTCACTTTCAAAGAGCTCCCCATATTTAATGAGCTTTTGATCCCATTTTGAAAGCTTAAATCCCATGGAATACAGCTCGCGAGATTTTAACGCTTCTGAATATAGACGAATCATTGTATTCATAATAGCTCCATGATCTTCTCGCGTTACCTCATCGACAACAAATTGCTTTAATCTTGATAACGAACCAAAAGGTTCAATTCTACCATTTCTAAGGTAAAACTGCCCTTCTGTGATATAACCTGTATTATCTGGAATTGGATGTGTTACATCATCCCCTGGCATAGTTACCACAGGTAACAATGTAATGGATCCTGCACCCTGTATATCAATGGCTTTTTCATATCTAAATGCTAAGTCTGAATATAAAGAACCTGGATATCCACGATTAGAAGGAATTTGGTTCAATGAAATGGCAATTTCTTTTAGCGCATCTGCATACGCTGTCATATCTGTTAATAAAACAAGCACACGCTTTCCTTTTTGAGCAAACTGCTCTGCAGCTGTCAAGGCCATATCTGGTACAAGTAAACATTCTGCTGGATAATCTGTTGCCTTATGGACAAACATCACCGTTTTACCAATTGCCCCTGTATTTTTTGTATTCTCGATAAAGGCATGCATATCATCAAGACGTGCCCCCATAATTCCAATTATAACTACGTCGGCATCGGTGTGATTTGCAATTCTCATCAGCAGCTCGTTATAAGGTTCGCCTGGAACTGTAAAAATAGGCAGCTTTTGTGATTCAACCAAAGAGTTGAACAGATCAATCATTGGAATATAAGTTTGAATCATTCTATGTGGAACAATCCTTCTCACAGGATTTGCAGTAGGGGTACCAATTTCAACTTCCATCCCATCTAGCAAAGGCCCGTGATCTAAAGGGGTCCCTGTTGCTGATAAAACCCTACCTAGTAAAGCATCTCCAACAACTACGCGCATCTTTCTCTTTAAAAAAGTTGTTTTATCACCTGTGGAAAGTCCCCGTGTGTTACCCATTGCCTGAATAGTTACCTTAGGTCCATCAAAACTAATAACCTGACCGTATAGCTTTGTGCCATCAAATTTATCCACAGAGACCATTTCACCAATCTCCACATTTTCAGCTTCGACTATAAAAATACTATTACCTATCTCTAAAATTTCTTCGTATACTGTATCCATAGTTTACACCTCTGCCTTCACTTGTATTTTCTCTAGCTTATCTCTTATTTCCCTAATTAAGTGATGGTAACGTTCTGTATTGAAAGGGAGAAAGTTTAAGTTTCTTACATTATTTTGCAGTCCAAGAAAAAATTCCTTCGCATCATCTGCAGAATCAAAGGTAAACTCTTGATCAAAAATTTCATTCACCAATCTAAATTGCTCTTGCTGCTGATCTAAACTGCAATATACATCTTCTTTATCAAAAGCGTTTTGTTGCAAATAGGCAAAGGAAAATAGCTCAGCCTTTAGATAGATGATAAAATCATCCATACTTGTCCCCTCTTTACCCACAACTTCCATACGTCTACCAATTTGATCCCCAGAAATGGTTATTTCACGAGCTCTTTCCACCCACTGACCCCACAAAGGAAAATTCTTTTTCATGGTATCTGACACTTTAGCTGTATATTTAGACCACGATTGCATTGTATCTACTGCCGGATACTTTCTTGCATCTGAAAGCTCTCTTGATAGACATAAAAAAACTCCTACAACTTTTAACGTTTCTTGCGATACAGGGTCACTATTAATGTTCCCACCAGCAGGTGATACCGCCCCCAGCACAGTCACTGATCCATTACCACTTTCTTTTGTTTGTAACACCCCTGCCCTTTCATAAAAAGAGGCAATCCTTGAAGCTAAATAGGCAGGAAAAGCTTCTTCTCCAGGAATCTCTTCAAGCCTTCCTGACATTTCACGCATAGCTTGAGCCCAACGTGAGGTTGAATCGGCAAGAAGTAAGACATCAAGACCCATTTGCCTATAATATTCTGCAATGGTCATACCCACATAGACAGATGCCTCCCGAGCAGCAACTGGCATAGAAGAGGTATTACAAATTAAACAAGTTCTGTCCATTAAAGGACGTCCAGTATGCACATCACTTAGCTTTGGAAATGTTTTTAATGTTTCAACAACTTCCCCGGCTCGCTCGCCACAGGCAGCAAGGACTACAATATCAACGTTTGAGTACTTAGAGACGCACTGCTGAAGTAAGGTTTTTCCAGCACCAAATGGACCAGGAGAACAAGCAGTTCCCCCTTTCATCATGGGAGCCATCGTGTCAATCACACGCATACCGGTACAAACAAGATCTTTTGGGGGAATTTTTCTCCCCTCTACAAGAGGGAATTTTACAGGCCATTTTTGGACCATAGTAATAGAGATTATGCGGCCGTGTTCATCTTTTACCTTTGCAATCTCAGTGTCTACGGTATAATTGCCAGAAGGGGCAATCCAAACAAGCTCATAGACTCCATAGAAAGAAAAGGGTAGAAAAATTTGATGGGTAAAGTGAGATTCAGGGGTAGTTCCTATAATAGATCCACGTGATAACTTTTCATGAAGTCTAGCTTTAGGGGTAAACTCCCACTTTCTGACCCGATCAAGCGCTTCGATATATACGCCGCGCTCTAGATATAACCCTGAAACATCTGCAATTTTTTCTAATGGATTTTGTAATCCATCAAAAATCTCACCAAGTAAACCTGGACCAAGTTCAATTTCTAATAGTTCCTTTGTAAACGTCACCTTTTGAAGGTACTTAATCCCTCTGGTATCTTCAAAGACTTGAAGTTTAGCTATTTTTCCATTAATTTCAATTACTTCAGCTTTAAGCTCAGACTCCCCAACTTTTACATAACCAATTTCACCCTGAGAAATGGTTTTATCAAATTTAACTTTTATTAAATTTCCAAGGACAAAAATTACTTCACCTGTTGTATTACTCATATTCGCTCTCCACTAGTTCTTTTAACACTTCTCTACCCTTTTCCTCACAAAATGATGAAAGCTCATCAAGGATCCACAAACACATCATATAAGCACAAATCCCCTTAAAGGAAACATTATTACAATTTAGTATATGTTGATAATAACTAAATCTGTATTTTATGATGGAAACATACTGCTTCATCGGATCAGCTCCTGCATCGAGTATACTTTTTTCAAGAGGCTTGTATTTATATGGAAAAATAAATCCCGACCTATTTTTTGCCTGCATAGCTATATAGGTGACCAAAGGGTCTGAAGTGTCTTCATTGACAAGGTAAGATAACACATCCACCCCACATCTTTTGCCATTGTAACCAAACAAAACCAAATTCAAATTCTTTTCAAAGGTTAAAAACTCTGCAACCATCCCCCCTTTTGCAATCTCTTCGAAAAAAAAGATTGCGTAAAGTTTTGGGAAATTCTGAAGTAAATCACTTTCTTCAGGATACTTTTCCAAAAAGTTCACTATGTAATCAGGGAGATACTCTAAGTTAGTAAGAGCAAGACGAAGCCCACTTTCAATGAAATTTCCCCTTTTATCGAACAAAACACCTGTTTGAAAGGAAAGAATATTTTTTACATCTATGATTCTTTTTATGGAATCAATACTATTTCTTTGTGTAGAAGAAAGATTTAAGTCTAACATTTCATAGAAACTTTTTACAGAAATTGGGGGTGTCTGATTAAAGGAAAGCGGCGGTAAAGAAGCTGCAGCAAATAATACACCCATTGATTACGAAAACACCTTAGTTTTTAAAATTTCTGGTAACTTATCAGCAAGTAGCTCACCACAGGTATTTTCTGTGATCTTTAAACTCACCTTTTTATCTTTTAACACAAGCTCTACACCTGAAGATACTACAATATCCCCTTTTTCTAATTTTTTCTCAACAGAGGAAATCACTGCATCACTAAGCTCTTCAAAATTCACCTCTTTTGCCACACATAACTTCATATCACATTTTATTCCCTGAGATTGAATTCCATTAATAAGAGCTTTTACCACCGACACCAAAACCTGCTTTTCATTTAACGTAGTTTTCAAATTAGTAAGAAGATCTTTACGAAATACATTCATTATATCACTTTTTAAGGTGGCAAGAGCTTGCTTTACAGCTAAATCAATCGATCCTTCATGAACTTTTTTCTCATCACTCATCTGCTTACTATTTTTTTCTCTAATCTCTTTTGCCTCTTGCTGGGCTTTGTGAATAATTAAATGAGCTGTCTCTTTTGCCTCTGCAAGAATCCTTTCAGACTCCTCTTTTGCCGGCAAAATGGTCTCTTTATAAAGAAGGTCACTAATTTCTTTCACTTTATTTTTTGATGTTTCTGATGCCATAATCCCTATCCTTAAAGTTTACCTATTTTGAAGCAACGCCTGCAAATAGAGGGTATCATATTTGAAAGAATATAGCAATTAAGAACTCACTTCTAATCCATAAATAGATAGCATTCATCGATAGAAAGTTATTTTTTTATCACTACATTTGACACATTACCCACTAATACCCCCCGGCATAACCTCTTAGAAAAGCTATTACATCCTGTAGATGTTGAACTTGAGCTAATGCTTGATTTGCCATCTGCCCCTGGTCATATGCAATCTTTTGTTGATTTTGCCCAAAAGCTAACGCCTCCGCCAGTTGATACCTTGCTACATTTAACTCCATCGTTAAATCTCTTACCCTCTGTTCTGCAGAAACTGCCCTTTGTTCTGCAGCGTGTAACAAAATACGCTCTTGTTCTCTTGTTTGCTCATAGTCACGCCTTTCTTGTTCAGCTTTGTTAGCAGCAGCGTATGCAGCTGCCCTTGCTTGTTCGGATGCATCTACTGCAGCTTCTGCTGGTTCTGCTGGTTCTGCTGGTTCTGCTTTTACCTCCAGCGGGATGGCTTCTAATTCAGGTTTTTTTGCTTCTTCAGCGACAGCCCCAGCCACTTTTTTTTTAACTATTTTTTTTGCTAAAAACCCACGTGCTATTTTCTGTAGCTTAGTAGCAGCTTCTTCTTTTACTCTCTTTTCTTCAGCAGCTTTTGCCTTCTTTTCCTTTCTTGCAGCTTCTCTTTCTGCTTTTTTACATTTTCTTTTTGCAGCTACTGCCGCTTCTTTTTGTTTTTCCACTTCTTCGGCTTTTTCCTTTGCCGCTTTCCTTGCCTCTTCCCTTGCAGCTTTCACTGCTTCTGCAGCTAGTAGCTCTTGTTGTTTGACTTTCTCTTTTTGTACTTTTGTTGCACGATCTCTTCTTCTTCCCTTTGTTTTTCGCCTTGGCGCTGTGATAGTTTCAGAAGGTGTCGGTTTCGCTGATTCTTCTGCTAATAGTTCCTCTAATAAATCAGTTGTTTTCGTTGCAAGTTCTTGATTTTGAGGAACCTCTTTTTCCTGAAAAGCCTCCACAAACTCTATAAAACCTCTCCTGAAGGAGTCAGAGGTAGGGAGCTTTTCACCCCTTTTTGAAGCTATACTAAAATTCTGTTCAAAAAAACCCTTCGCAGTAGAATTTAATTTACCCCCTCTATGTTTTAATTTATCAAGAGATTTGGCAGCAAATATTTGACCCAGTTTAAAATCTTCTATTTTTTTATTATAATTTTCCTTTAAGCAGTTCAATTGATTTATAAAATTCCCTTTCATCAATTTCTGCTGCTCTTTTCGTATATCTTGTTCTATTTGAGGGATTTCAGAGCTATTAAAATAACCTTCCAAATCAGCAAGCTTACAACCCTCCATAAACGCTTCCTCATCAGACATTGCTATTAAATCTTTCAACATAAGGTGGGGAGAAATTTCAAAGTTCTTCCATAGATTTTCTGCTATTTCTTGAGTCTTTATAAATAATTGAGCTTTAGTAATATTTTCTAAACTTTCTGACTCTTTGGTAAAGAGGTTGGTATCTACCCCTTCTAAAGAGGGGGTTGCAAAATTTTCTTCTACCTCCATCCTCTTAAGCTCTTGAAAAAACGTTTCTTCACATTGTCTACTTAACCTACTAATTTGATCAGGATCATCTAATTTTTTTGTAATAAGTTTATTTAATTGAAAAATAGCGTTAAAATCATACAAATTTTTAGTTCTTACATTTTCTAAATTTTGAAAAAAATTCTGACTATCAACGCATCTATGCCAACTTCTATAGGTGTTTGCTAAATTTCTCCCTAATTTAAGGAAATATTGGTTATAAAATTCTTCTGTTTTGCCCTTTTCCAAGGGATGACTATTAAAGTAGTCAATGAAAAACCTTTCTTTATAACTTCCATTCAACTTTTGGAAGTGGAGATGAAAGAGTTTATAAAAAGTCTCTTCCAAGTATTTATTGAAATTTTCATTACGTTTAGGGTCAAAGCAATCCCCATTAAAAAATTCATCTATTTTGTACATTTCCTTTATTAATAAATAGACCCCCCGCTGAAATTGAAATGCTTCATAAGATGCGTAAGGATTGTCCTCCAATCCAATATCTAACTTTATAAAATGGTTAAATATTTTACCTGCGACTTTCTCCAGACAACTTTTTACTTCCTCTTCTGTGAAAGCTTGTAAAAGTTCAGCTTTTACTTCCTCGTTTAAAAAAGGAAAAATGATTTGATCAGAATTTGGTGAATTCAGATGGTTTTTAATTTCAACTAACCATGTCGCAAAAAGTGTATCGTACGCTCCTAAACATTCTTCTTGCTCCTTATCTGTTAAATGAGAAACATTGTTTAGTAAATCATGAGTTATATTACATTCATTATATACGCTTAACAGCATGTCAACAGGGTTAGCTGCTTGATTAAGCAATTTAGTAAATTCTTTAACCCCTTGCTTTTCACACCCAAATTTATAGACTAAAAAAGCAACAAAGGCTCCAGTTCTTGCATAAAAGCTTTTTTTTGAAGCAATCGGCAACTTTAATTCAAAAGTGGTTGTTTTAAAATACCTCTTTATCACTTGAGCGCAAGTGCTTTCATCTCTTTGCTTCTTTTTATATCCAGGATATTGCTCTGAACCTTCTTTAAACCCCGCTTTAAAAGCATCTAGATTTTCTTGACGCTCCCCTATACTTTCAAACTCTTTTTCAGACAGTAGTGCTGAAGCAAATGCATAATCATTTTGAAAAAAAGCAAAGGCAAAAGGCTCTTTTGCAAAAAACTTTCCAGCATCATTAAAGTATTTTAAATAGGCGATATCAGACTTTTCTGGTAAAGGATGTTCTTTCAAATATGATGTAAAATCAGCTTTGATTTTTTCATAAGCTATCTTTTTAGATTCTCTAATAAAAGCCTCTCTACATATAGTAAAATCAAATCCATTTGCTTTGCAAAAATCTTCTAGGCCATAAAGAGTATTAGCGATAAAAAAATTCAAGCTCATAAAACACTCCGCTAACAAACGTCTTGGATTTTCATTTTGTAAGAAATCTCTTACTAGATCCTTTCCAAGGGTTTCACTTAGCTCACCTCCATCTGATCGATTTTGGGTTGCCCAATTTTCTAGAAAATTAAAAGGTTTAATTTCTCCTGAAGTAAGAGCAAGAGCGCTACCTAAGGTCTTTTTAATAGTACATTGAATCACTTGTTCGAAATAGCGTTTTACTTCTTTAGATATAGGCTCATGAACCGATGGGTCTTTGAAACTAAAAAAGTTAGTTACTCCATATTTTTCAGTTACTTTCTTGTATAACTCTTCTAAGGATTCCTTTCTTAATTCTTCAATGATCTTCTCATCTGATTTCGTACTTTTTAAATCTTGAATATACATAATGGCTAAAAGATTTCCAAAATTTCCATAAAGAGAAAGGGTAAGTGTAAAGCGATGAAATCGATTTAAAATTGTATTTTGAAACCTTTCAATAACTCTTGCTTCTCTATGAAGAAAAGGTCGAAGAGGGCACTTTTGAAAAAGCGATTTTAAATAGTCATCTGAACAACCCTTACTTAGGTTTTCAATTTCTTCAAAAAAAGTGACAAAGAACCTCTTTTGTAAATTCTCAGAAAAGCCTATCTGATACTTTGTCTGTATAAATAAACGAGTGTTTTCTCTTGCTCTTTTATGTAAATTAGGATGTTTAAACCATTCTAAACATGCAATACGTTTGGCTGCAGGCTCAGGATTTAAAATAGATTCATTAAACCCAGGCTTTTGTAATGTATCACTTACTACACTACGTACTTTTGCATCTGTGTTATCTGTGTTACAAGAAGCAATTGGGTTTGTTACGGGATTAAAAACCCCATGAGAGGGTTGCCTAGAATCTACCTTAGAAGACATTTTTTCCTTTCTTTTTATATAATATTCAAAGAGAGGAAAAATGATAATTTAATTCATGCTAAAAATCAAACTAAAAGAAATAGAATTCCGAATACTTTGATCCTTAATAACCATGCTGATTAGCCATTAATTGTTGAATAACAGCCTGCAGGCGAGCTATTTCAACTTCTGCAGCTTGTACTCTCTGCGCATGATAAGCTGCATATTGTCGTGTAGCTTGGGTCTGAGCTTGCTCATTTATTAATTGCTGTGTTAATGCAAGGTTTTGCTGTTGTTGTTGATACGCAATAAATTCAGCATTTTTTAAACTCTGATCTAAACTTTTTAACCTCTGATCTAATTCATTTACTTGAGTTTGTAGTAAAGTAGCTGTATCTTTTGCTTTCGCTAATTCCGCAAGCTCCCCATCTCTTTGAAGTTGATATTTTCTAGCTTCTTCCTCGGCTTTTGATGCGGCGGCTTGTGCGGCAGCTTTTGCTGCGGCAGAAGCTTTTTCGGCGATGGAAGCTATTTGCTCTTCTTTTTGAATTGATTTTCTTGCTATAAAACCACGTGCTGTTTTCTGTAACTTAGTAACAGCTACTTCTTTTGCAGCTTCTTCTTTTACCCTCTTTTCTTCAGCGGCTTTTGCTGCTGAAACTTTATTTTCCACTTCCTTTTGAGCAGCTCTTTTTGCTATAAACCCACGTACCGTTTTCTGTAACTTAGTAACAGCTACTTCTTTTGAAGCTTCTTCTTTTACTCTCTTTTCTTCAGCGACTTTTGCCCTTGCTCTTTCTTTTCTCTTCTTATTCTTTTCTGCTTTTTTACTTTTTCCCTGTTTTACAGTGGTAACATTGTCTTGCTTTGATTCAACATCTATTGGAGATTTTTCAAAATTAACTGGTGCGCCCGTCTGCTCTTTAACACTTTGATTGTTTTGCTGAACTTTGTTGATATAATAAATAAAACCATCCTTGTAAAACTTACTTGTAGGATGTCTTTGACCTTTTTTTTGAGCTAATTTGATAACAGTTTCAAAAAATTCCTCTGGGTTTGGTATTGAATCACTCCTTCTTTGTTTCACTTTAATAAGAGAACTTTGAGCAAACTTCTCACCCTTATCAAAATCATTTTTAAAAGATTCCCAATTTTTTATAAAGGATGTTTTTAAGTCTTCTTTTTGTCGATTTCTTATCTTTTTTTCTAATTCATCAATTTTTAGATCATTAAAATGAGGATCTAATTCAAAATTCTTACAAGCTTTTGTAAAAGCATCGCTATTAGATGTTGATTTTAATTCATCCAAGTTACCTTCAGGTGAACTGCTCAACTTTTGCCATAGATCTTCTGCTATTTTTTGAGCCATCCTAGATAACTCTTCTGAATTAGGATACCCTATAACAGGTGTGTATTGTGTAGGAGAGGTTGTAGACACATCATCAGATAAGCCTTGTTCTGTTAAATGCTTTATAAAGCATTTTTGCAGAACATTTTTTAAGTCATTTCTGTCACCTCTTTCTAATGGATCAAGTTGTGTATCTTCAAAATAAGCTTTCAACCCACCAAGATCACAAGCTTTTTCAAAAAGACTTTCAACATTTGAGTTTCCTACAACAGTTTGTGGATATTCATCCAATATGGATCCTACCATGTTTTTTACTATCTCTTCTAATTCAAAGGTGTTTATTTCTTCAAGGCTTTCTAGATCTACAACAAATTTTGGTCTATCATCCATTGTCGATTTATGTATTGAAGCCAACCTTTTAAATTCTTCTTGAAAGCAAGTGCTACAATTCAAATAATTAATTCTTTGCTCTTTGCAAAAATCTTTTAACCCATAAAGATTATTGGTTGTAAAAAAATGCAATCTGATAAAGGATTCCTCAAAAAGCGCTGTTTGACCCTTTGTTGTTGAATAATGACGAGCAAGATCCTTTCCAAGCTTTTTACTTACATCACCTGCCGATGGTAAATTCTTCTTTTTCCAATCGTCAAGAAAATTAAACGGTTTGATTACTCCTGGATTGCTAGCAAGGGCACTTTGTTGACTATTAGAAACTGTCGAATGTACCACTTGATCAAAATAGCTTATCGATTGTCCTATCATCTCACCGCTTTCCCCCTGATTATCTCTAGGATCCAATCTCAACAGAAAGCTTAGTCCATATTTATCAGCTGCTAGCTCAAATAGTTCTTTTGAAGTTTTTTGAGCTAACCTAGAGGTAATCTGCCAATTTTCTTTTCCTGCTTCTAACTTTAGATCTTGGATATATTTAGTTGCTAAAAAGTCCCCAAACCAACCATAGAAACTATGCCAAAAATCAGTGCGATCTACTGGATTTGCAATTTTGTCTGACGCTTTTTTTAACTCATTTATTTCCAGAAAAATGGATGGCAAAAGAGTTTCTCTGTTAAAGATTTCCTCTATGTAACTCTCATTGTAGATATCAGGCTTATTCCCTATTTCATCAAATAAAGTAGTATAGAACACCTTGATTAATTTTGGATCATATTGTAATTTATTAATTATAGGATAATATTTTTCAATCAATTCCTTTATTTCTTCAGATTTTACTCCATCTAATTCAGGATTTCTAATCAATTCAATCCATGCAATCCTTTTTGCGTCCCTTTTAATTAAAGACTCATCCACTTTTGGACTTGTAGAGCTTGACACTGTTGGTATTGCAGAAGGTGCCACAGCAGCTACCTTAGTTGAGGTTTGAGGATCTGGTAAAGATCTAGATGGTTCCGCAACTCCATGTTTATATGTGTCTTGTGAATTTGTGTTCCCAACTCTATCAGCCATTTTTTTCTCCTTTTATTAATCTGTAATTATTAAATATATCATAATTATATCAAAATTTATGTTTTTTTTAAATAAAAATATTAGCGTGTAAGCATTTTTTATAAACGTCCCCTTTTCGTTACATAGAAATGTCCCCTTTGGGGACTGCAAGATTAGGCAATCACCTTAAGTTCTATTACCGTAAATGGTCTATCTTGCTGAATATGAATTATTTAGCTGCTGGTCATGCAGAGTTAAACCACAGAATGGATCACATGAAATCTGGGAAAAGACCAATGCTCACCCTCTTTGTGGAAGCACTCCTTGCCAAAAAGGGTCTAAGAAATTATTTACTA
>Ga0172367_10004943_pt1 | contig 16321 bp, 19 predicted proteins | sample Lak10m_FD_114542 | JGI IMG/M metagenome (GOLD analysis project Ga0172367, IMG submission 114542) | Freshwater microbial communities from Kabuno Bay, South-Kivu, Congo - kab_022012_10m | ecosystem: Environmental > Aquatic > Freshwater > Lake | place: Democratic Republic of the Congo: South-Kivu...
CCGATCAGCGGGAGGTTCGCGCTTTTTGCCCGTTCAGGCCTGTGGTAGCATGGGCTCGCAGCCACGCTGTATCTCCCGGGTTAATCCCCGGGAGCGGATTGAAACATTTTTTTACTTCCTTAGTTACTCCATACGACGTCGTATCTCCCGGGTTAATCCCCGGGAGCGGATTGAAACTCCGGGGTGGCCTCCGGGGTGGCCTTCGGGGTGGAGTATCTCCCGGGTTAATCCCCGGGAGCGGATTGAAACATGCGCCACATCTCCTGCCAAGCGGCTTGGGTGAGTATCTCCCGGGTTAATCCCCGGGAGCGGATTGAAACTTGCCTATCCTTATCGAACCTCAGCGTAGCGCTAGTATCTCCCGGGTTAATCCCCGGGAGCGGATTGAAACCTGTCACGGCAGCCTGGATGGAAGACGTGCCGTTGGTATCTCCCGGGTTAATCCCCGGGAGCGGATTGAAACAGCCATCGTGGGGTTTGATATTGAGACGACGGATCGTATCTCCCGGGTTAATCCCCGGGAGCGGATTGAAACTCCACAGCTTCAGCTGCTGAGGTGGACGTGTCCACGTATCTCCCGGGTTAATCCCCGGGAGCGGATTGAAACGTTAAACCCTGAGAGCCGGATAACATATTAGGGTCAGTATCTCCCGGGTTAATCCCCGGGAGCGGATTGAAACTCTTCACAAAATCCCGGAGCCGGTGAAGGTGGAGTATCTCCCGGGTTAATCCCCGGGAGCGGATTGAAACTCCACAGCTTCAGCTGCTGAGGTGGACGTGTCCACGTATCTCCCGGGTTAATCCCCGGGAGCGGATTGAAACTGTTGGCTAGTCTAACCACTGTCCAGACGGCTGTGGTATCTCCCGGGTTAATCCCCGGGAGCGGATTGAAACGACAAATTTGCCAAAGATAAGCAAAGAATTTTTCCGTATCTCCCGGGTTAATCCCCGGGAGCGGATTGAAACAAACTGGATTTGCGCGACCGGTTGTCTGAACTTCAGTATCTCCCGGGTTAATCCCCGGGAGCGGATTGAAACATCACACATTCACCCCCAGGCACACTTATGAGGAGTATCTCCCGGGTTAATCCCCGGGAGCGGATTGAAACCACCACAGCTGCTTTCTTTTTTTGCTTGTCTATTCGTATCTCCCGGGTTAATCCCCGGGAGCGGATTGAAACATCGGGTCGACAAGCTGGTGGCGGATGTGTTGAACGGTATCTCCCGGGTTAATCCCCGGGAGCGGATTGAAACTTGGCCGGAGCCGGAGCCGGGGTCTTGGCCGGAGTATCTCCCGGGTTAATCCCCGGGAGCGGATTGAAACTTACGTTTTGTAAAACAAACGCAAAATCATGAAAGTGTATCTCCCGGGTTAATCCCCGGGAGCGGATTGAAACCCCAGGACGTCTGGTCCTAGTTTGTTTGGTTGATTGTATCTCCCGGGTTAATCCCCGGGAGCGGATTGAAACCGACAAAGACGATGTACATATGTACATCGTCTTGGGCGTATCTCCCGGGTTAATCCCCGGGAGCGGATTGAAACAGACCCCTTCCGCCCAGAAATGGGCAGCTCTCTCGTATCTCCCGGGTTAATCCCCGGGAGCGGATTGAAACCGAGAACGGATTCCAGTACCCCAATAGCAAGATAAGTATCTCCCGGGTTAATCCCCGGGAGCGGATTGAAACTCCACCCCATGTGGGGTGGCGGTTCCGGCCTCGGCGTATCTCCCGGGTTAATCCCCGGGAGCGGATTGAAACTGTGCGCTTGGCACGCAAGGGTGGACAAGCATGCGGTATCTCCCGGGTTAATCCCCGGGAGCGGATTGAAACTCCGCCCCACGTGGGGCAGCCTCGGCCGGGGCTGGGGCGTATCTCCCGGGTTAATCCCCGGGAGCGGATTGAAACAGGGCTGGGGCCGGGGCCTCCGCCCCACGTGGGGCAGTATCTCCCGGGTTAATCCCCGGGAGCGGATTGAAACGCCCAGCGCATCGGCCAGCGCCGGGTCGTCGACCCAGTATCTCCCGGGTTAATCCCCGGGAGCGGATTGAAACCCGCACGCACCGCACGCACCACCCCGAACACCGCCCGTATCTCCCGGGTTAATCCCCGGGAGCGGATTGAAACTTGCGCGCCTCTGCCAAAGCGAATTCCAGAAGTTGTATCTCCCGGGTTAATCCCCGGGAGCGGATTGAAACTCAAAGCCTCCACGAGGAGGTTTTGACACTCCGGGCTGTATCTCCCGGGTTAATCCCCGGGAGCGGATTGAAACAGTCTGCTCCTCACGCGCATTTCCCTCGAATCAGTATCTCCCGGGTTAATCCCCGGGAGCGGATTGAAACAAACAGGACTAGCAGCAGGTTTCCCTGCTGCCTGAGTATCTCCCGGGTTAATCCCCGGGAGCGGATTGAAACACCCCACATGGGGTGGAGGCCTCGGCCAAGACCCCGTATCTCCCGGGTTAATCCCCGGGAGCGGATTGAAACCGATGAAGTGCTGACGCTGAGGGCTCGGGTTGCCGTATCTCCCGGGTTAATCCCCGGGAGCGGATTGAAACCAGGTTGAGGCGCGCTCCTCCGTAGAGGAGCGTCAGGAGTATCTCCCGGGTTAATCCCCGGGAGCGGATTGAAACCGAAATAATCCAACCCCTCCTCGAACTCTTCCCGTATCTCCCGGGTTAATCCCCGGGAGCGGATTGAAACTCCAGGGCATGATACCCTGGAATTTTTTCGTAGAAGTATCTCCCGGGTTAATCCCCGGGAGCGGATTGAAACCATATGTACATCGTCTTTGTCGAACCGGTGATAAGCCGGTATCTCCCGGGTTAATCCCCGGGAGCGGATTGAAACTGGTGTGGTGACCGCTCAGCCCCCTACCGGGAGGGTATCTCCCGGGTTAATCCCCGGGAGCGGATTGAAACAATTCCAAGCGGAAAGTAACCGCGCTAACAACCTGTATCTCCCGGGTTAATCCCCGGGAGCGGATTGAAACATTCCGCACGAATGCGGGTCGGTAAATCAAGAAATCGGTATCTCCCGGGTTAATCCCCGGGAGCGGATTGAAACTTCCAGGCTTCCCAAGGGGTTAGGGAAGCGTGGAGGTATCTCCCGGGTTAATCCCCGGGAGCGGATTGAAACTTCAAATGTGACATAACATTTACTCTCCAAAAAAGTATCTCCCGGGTTAATCCCCGGGAGCGGATTGAAACCCTCAACCTGAACCGGCTCTGGGATCCGGTGGAGAGTATCTCCCGGGTTAATCCCCGGGAGCGGATTGAAACTTGGTAGTCGCCCCACGTGGGGCGCACTATTTGAGTGTATCTCCCGGGTTAATCCCCGGGAGCGGATTGAAACTTATCAATAGGCAGCCCCATGTGGGGCTGCCTATTGGGTATCTCCCGGGTTAATCCCCGGGAGCGGATTGAAACCCCTACCGGGAGGTCGCCGAGTTCGCACCGTATGGAGTATCTCCCGGGTTAATCCCCGGGAGCGGATTGAAACCCTCGCCAACCCTGCACGTTTGGCCTCCTCCTGCCGTATCTCCCGGGTTAATCCCCGGGAGCGGATTGAAACGGAGGCCCCCAAGGCCCTGACCCCGGCCCCACATGTATCTCCCGGGTTAATCCCCGGGAGCGGATTGAAACATAACAACGGTGGGGGGTGCAAAATTCGGACGATTGTATCTCCCGGGTTAATCCCCGGGAGCGGATTGAAACGTTCGAGGCCCTGGAACTGGGCTGGGACAAGAAGGGGTATCTCCCGGGTTAATCCCCGGGAGCGGATTGAAACTCCTCACGCTGTGCCTTGGCTTGCGCCAAAGCCTGAGTATCTCCCGGGTTAATCCCCGGGAGCGGATTGAAACCCCCCTCCGAGGAGGGAGGCCAGGGGTCCAGCTAGGTATCTCCCGGGTTAATCCCCGGGAGCGGATTGAAACTGGTTGCCGACGTACTCAACAGCGCCGAAAAGGCCGTATCTCCCGGGTTAATCCCCGGGAGCGGATTGAAACCCCATCCGAACTCAAGTGCTTGCGAGCAAGCGCGTGTATCTCCCGGGTTAATCCCCGGGAGCGGATTGAAACCATTCACCCAGGCACACCTACTTATGAGGACACGAAGTATCTCCCGGGTTAATCCCCGGGAGCGGATTGAAACCCCTTTCGAGGAGGCGTGCCGCCTCCTCACGCTGGTATCTCCCGGGTTAATCCCCGGGAGCGGATTGAAACTCGGTGGGAATTCACGAAGAGTCTCGACGATAAGATGTATCTCCCGGGTTAATCCCCGGGAGCGGATTGAAACGTTCGAGGCCCTCGAAATGGGGTGGGACGGCAAGGGAGGTATCTCCCGGGTTAATCCCCGGGAGCGGATTGAAACACCTGCGCCACCAACCGGCCACCTGCAACCGGCCCGTATCTCCCGGGTTAATCCCCGGGAGCGGATTGAAACGGGCAGGGGCGTGGCATCGCTGACCAGCACACCTGGTATCTCCCGGGTTAATCCCCGGGAGCGGATTGAAACGGGGTGTTGGGCGGTGGTTTGACTGGTCAATGAAAAGTATCTCCCGGGTTAATCCCCGGGAGCGGATTGAAACCTGGGATCCGGTGGAGAGGCTTGGACCCCTTCTTGTATCTCCCGGGTTAATCCCCGGGAGCGGATTGAAACACCCCAGATGGGGTGGAGGCCCCCAAGACCCCGGCTGTATCTCCCGGGTTAATCCCCGGGAGCGGATTGAAACCCTCGACCTGCACCGGCTCCGGGAGTCGGTGCAACGTATCTCCCGGGTTAATCCCCGGGAGCGGATTGAAACTTTGAGTGCGTGCGCTCCCCCAGCCATATAGTGGTTCGTATCTCCCGGGTTAATCCCCGGGAGCGGATTGAAACTTTTTTGCGTGCGTAGACTGGTTTTTCAACGTTTGTATCTCCCGGGTTAATCCCCGGGAGCGGATTGAAACAGGGCATCGACGACAAGGTGGTCGTCGGCATCCTCGTATCTCCCGGGTTAATCCCCGGGAGCGGATTGAAACTCTTCCTGACGCGCCTCGACCGTGGAGCGCGCCTGTATCTCCCGGGTTAATCCCCGGGAGCGGATTGAAACCCCTGGAACTCGGCCTTCCATATTTTATAGGCACGTATCTCCCGGGTTAATCCCCGGGAGCGGATTGAAACGCGTTTAGCACCGACATAACGGATTTGAATCTCCCGTATCTCCCGGGTTAATCCCCGGGAGCGGATTGAAACCTTACATATATGAGGAACGAACATGACCACCACGTATCTCCCGGGTTAATCCCCGGGAGCGGATTGAAACCCAGTCGGGGCCGAAGTCTCTGTCGTTTTGTGTTTGTATCTCCCGGGTTAATCCCCGGGAGCGGATTGAAACGCATAACCCCCACGCTCCTCACCCCTCGGATATGGGGTATCTCCCGGGTTAATCCCCGGGAGCGGATTGAAACAGTCTATCGGTTAGCCTACTCGCGCCGATAGCATCCCGTATCTCCCGGGTTAATCCCCGGGAGCGGATTGAAACCTTCGATTGAAGAGCGAGCTTCGACCTGCACCGGCGTATCTCCCGGGTTAATCCCCGGGAGCGGATTGAAACATAACAACGGTGGGGGGTGCAAAATTTGGACGACCAGTATCTCCCGGGTTAATCCCCGGGAGCGGATTGAAACCCACGTGATCCCGGCCACCAGCCGGGAGTAATTTTCGTATCTCCCGGGTTAATCCCCGGGAGCGGATTGAAACGTCGAGACTCTTCGTGAACTCCCAGCGGAAGCCGGTATCTCCCGGGTTAATCCCCGGGAGCGGATTGAAACTCCTGCCTCTCCTCAACCGAGGAGCGCGCCTCAACGTATCTCCCGGGTTAATCCCCGGGAGCGGATTGAAACAGCCACCAGCTTGTCGACCCGGTGCCCGGCACGATAGTATCTCCCGGGTTAATCCCCGGGAGCGGATTGAAACGTCAGAACCTTTCTCAAAATTCCATTTGAATCCAGTATCTCCCGGGTTAATCCCCGGGAGCGGATTGAAACATCTTGCAAAAAGGGCGGTCAGGTCTTCCTGATCGTATCTCCCGGGTTAATCCCCGGGAGCGGATTGAAACATCACGGATTTGAAAACTCCTGACTTATTCAGCGTATCTCCCGGGTTAATCCCCGGGAGCGGATTGAAACCAAAATTCGGACGACCATATAGCATGGTGACCGTCGTATCTCCCGGGTTAATCCCCGGGAGCGGATTGAAACATGGCAGCGTGGAGTATGTAGGTCTGGATGACATGTATCTCCCGGGTTAATCCCCGGGAGCGGATTGAAACGTACGCCGATGGGCCTTGCCATATCAAGTAGGACGTATCTCCCGGGTTAATCCCCGGGAGCGGATTGAAACGCCGAGGGCCAACGTATTGGCCCACCAGGGCAACGGTATCTCCCGGGTTAATCCCCGGGAGCGGATTGAAACCTTTGAAAAATCCCAGCGGAAGCCGTGGGGGGCGAGTATCTCCCGGGTTAATCCCCGGGAGCGGATTGAAACTGAGCTAGACACTGGATTACAGCAACCGCTTGCGCTGTATCTCCCGGGTTAATCCCCGGGAGCGGATTGAAACACCGGATATCTGAGATTCAGGGCATCATTGACGAGTATCTCCCGGGTTAATCCCCGGGAGCGGATTGAAACAGTCCTTCTGATCAGCAGTGATCGTGGACAAGGCCCGTATCTCCCGGGTTAATCCCCGGGAGCGGATTGAAACTTTTTTCCACAGGTTGGCGGGAATCATCTCTTCGATGTATCTCCCGGGTTAATCCCCGGGAGCGGATTGAAACAACTGGCAACCAAAACAGTGAACTCTCCACTGACGGTATCTCCCGGGTTAATCCCCGGGAGCGGATTGAAACCGGCATCCGTACCAAGAAGATCCTCTGCATCTATTAGTATCTCCCGGGTTAATCCCCGGGAGCGGATTGAAACTGAACACCACCACCCCGAACACCACCCCGGCCCGTATCTCCCGGGTTAATCCCCGGGAGCGGATTGAAACTATCGTGCTGGACATAAGATCGACCGCCTCGTGGCGGTATCTCCCGGGTTAATCCCCGGGAGCGGATTGAAACAGGAGACCGCTCAGCCCCCTATAGGGAGGTGGCCGAGTATCTCCCGGGTTAATCCCCGGGAGCGGATTGAAACGCCTACCATGCCGGCCTCCGCATCGACCGCCTTGTCGTATCTCCCGGGTTAATCCCCGGGAGCGGATTGAAACCTTAAAGCCCTCGAGGAGGGATGGGACGGAAAAGGGTATCTCCCGGGTTAATCCCCGGGAGCGGATTGAAACTACTGATATCCAGGCGGAAGTGCCCGGACAAACTCGTATCTCCCGGGTTAATCCCCGGGAGCGGATTGAAACATGGAATTGCCCACTCCTAGAAAAATGGGCAAGAGTATCTCCCGGGTTAATCCCCGGGAGCGGATTGAAACCTATGCTCTTATACCACGAACACTCCCTCGGGTGGTATCTCCCGGGTTAATCCCCGGGAGCGGATTGAAACTTGACACGGGAACATGAAAAAAGACCGTGCCAACAGTATCTCCCGGGTTAATCCCCGGGAGCGGATTGAAACGAAATCCCATCCTTCACCGCCCTCACTTGCTTGTACGTATCTCCCGGGTTAATCCCCGGGAGCGGATTGAAACTCAACTGATTTCGCAGACGCACGGCAACCGTGCGGTATCTCCCGGGTTAATCCCCGGGAGCGGATTGAAACCAGCCTGCTATTCTGCCAGCGATGCCGTTCGGCAGTATCTCCCGGGTTAATCCCCGGGAGCGGATTGAAACTTTTTCCCCGCCCAGTAGGGCGGACCGATCCGGGTATCTCCCGGGTTAATCCCCGGGAGCGGATTGAAACATAAGAAAAAAATCATTGTTCATAACTATTCCTCCGTATCTCCCGGGTTAATCCCCGGGAGCGGATTGAAACAAGGAGTAACAGCTATCCCTGCCGACCACAAAGTGGTATCTCCCGGGTTAATCCCCGGGAGCGGATTGAAACTGTCTAGGAACTCTGGCACAGTCAACGTACACGGGTATCTCCCGGGTTAATCCCCGGGAGCGGATTGAAACTTACTTTGCCTGAGCAAAGTTCCAGGGGTACCAGGGGTATCTCCCGGGTTAATCCCCGGGAGCGGATTGAAACTAAGGCGCATCTCCTGCTAGTAGTTGCCCGGGTTCCGTATCTCCCGGGTTAATCCCCGGGAGCGGATTGAAACTTGACTGGGTCGGCGGTAGAAGATAACCGCAAGGGTATCTCCCGGGTTAATCCCCGGGAGCGGATTGAAACTTGCCAATCAAAACGGCAGCATCAATATCCCGACGTATCTCCCGGGTTAATCCCCGGGAGCGGATTGAAACAGACCACCCATTGCATTACAGGTGTCATAAAGACGTATCTCCCGGGTTAATCCCCGGGAGCGGATTGAAACCAGTCCCCTACCAGGACAGGCACGTCCTTGAGCAGGTATCTCCCGGGTTAATCCCCGGGAGCGGATTGAAACTTAAACTTTCATGATGCTGGACAATTTCTGATCCCAAGTATCTCCCGGGTTAATCCCCGGGAGCGGATTGAAACATCCAGCCGCATTGCCATGCGCCACATTTCCTGCCGTATCTCCCGGGTTAATCCCCGGGAGCGGATTGAAACTCCGCTGGTGTGGGGAGTGGGGCTGTTTTGAGGTTGTATCTCCCGGGTTAATCCCCGGGAGCGGATTGAAACCTTTTTTCAAAATTTCATCCAGATATTATACAGCGTATCTCCCGGGTTAATCCCCGGGAGCGGATTGAAACTTATCTACTTCTACTTTTACTATTACTTTACCTGGTATCTCCCGGGTTAATCCCCGGGAGCGGATTGAAACTTCTTAGCTAACGCATTATATTGTTCGTCTAAGTCAGTATCTCCCGGGTTAATCCCCGGGAGCGGATTGAAACCTTTGTAGTCGAACTCAAGGTACATATTTAACCCGTATCTCCCGGGTTAATCCCCGGGAGCGGATTGAAACTCAGTGGAGAAGTCTTAAGGGGGTTTATACCCCGAGTATCTCCCGGGTTAATCCCCGGGAGCGGATTGAAACGACCCAGTGGCGTTTGTCGCCGCTGAAAAAATCTTAGTATCTCCCGGGTTAATCCCCGGGAGCGGATTGAAACTTTTGCTAAACTTTCCGGTAGTATGGAGTAGTTTTTGTATCTCCCGGGTTAATCCCCGGGAGCGGATTGAAACACGAAAATCAGGACAGCGACCATCTGCTGTATCCGTATCTCCCGGGTTAATCCCCGGGAGCGGATTGAAACTTGAATCCGGCCACCCGCAGCAGTACCTTCAGTGCGTATCTCCCGGGTTAATCCCCGGGAGCGGATTGAAACAATTCGACATCCTTGCCATTAGACCCCAGAAGTTCTGTATCTCCCGGGTTAATCCCCGGGAGCGGATTGAAACTCCTTCCGCCTGCTGCTTGGCTTGCGCCTGTGCGAGTATCTCCCGGGTTAATCCCCGGGAGCGGATTGAAACGGCCATGCCGACACTGCCGCGGTATTTTCAACCTGTATCTCCCGGGTTAATCCCCGGGAGCGGATTGAAACTGCTTGGTCTTAATAAGGGAGGCCGATTCAAATCGGTATCTCCCGGGTTAATCCCCGGGAGCGGATTGAAACTGCTTCGACTCTCACCGGCTCTGGCATCTTGTGTGTATCTCCCGGGTTAATCCCCGGGAGCGGATTGAAACGTACCAAAGCAAGGAAGACGTAGAAGTGTTCGAAAGGTATCTCCCGGGTTAATCCCCGGGAGCGGATTGAAACATTCTACCTGAACCGGCTCAGGCATCTTGTGTAGGTATCTCCCGGGTTAATCCCCGGGAGCGGATTGAAACTGAACGGTTTCGATCCGGGAGTCCAAGGTTTCCTCGTATCTCCCGGGTTAATCCCCGGGAGCGGATTGAAACCTAGGTGAGGGAATACTGCCACCGCAACCTGTGGGTATCTCCCGGGTTAATCCCCGGGAGCGGATTGAAACGAAAGGGAGGCGCAGACACTGCTGCTGGAACGCCGTATCTCCCGGGTTAATCCCCGGGAGCGGATTGAAACATAGCAGGACAGTCCCCCCCTGGGGGTGAGCGTCAGTATCTCCCGGGTTAATCCCCGGGAGCGGATTGAAACACGGGTGAGACTCGCCCCAATCGGGGCCGAAGTCCTGGTATCTCCCGGGTTAATCCCCGGGAGCGGATTGAAACACTCCTTTGAATTCCTTTTCCCATACTGCGTACGCGTATCTCCCGGGTTAATCCCCGGGAGCGGATTGAAACTCTCACAACTCAACAACTTGCGCGTGAGGCAGCTGTATCTCCCGGGTTAATCCCCGGGAGCGGATTGAAACATTTTTGTTTGCGATAACCTACAAGCATTGTCAGCGTATCTCCCGGGTTAATCCCCGGGAGCGGATTGAAACAATTACCTACCGCGAGCGGGAAATTCCGGATGACGGTATCTCCCGGGTTAATCCCCGGGAGCGGATTGAAACCCTGGGAATACCGTAATCATTTTCTATATCTTCCCGTATCTCCCGGGTTAATCCCCGGGAGCGGATTGAAACCCTTGGTTGGGTTATCTCCGTATGAAGGAGATGATAGTATCTCCCGGGTTAATCCCCGGGAGCGGATTGAAACTCCTTCTTGCCGGATGTAGGATGTCCCCCACCCGTATCTCCCGGGTTAATCCCCGGGAGCGGATTGAAACACCTATCCTCCACACCCTCCCGCCAACAACACGGAAGTATCTCCCGGGTTAATCCCCGGGAGCGGATTGAAACTTTCATGGATCATGGTATTTCTCCAAAAATAAACCCGTATCTCCCGGGTTAATCCCCGGGAGCGGATTGAAACCCATGTGGGGCGGTGAATGGACACGTCCTTGTGTCCGTATCTCCCGGGTTAATCCCCGGGAGCGGATTGAAACACGGACAGCGGCACTGTCAGACTGCAAGCGCAAGTGTATCTCCCGGGTTAATCCCCGGGAGCGGATTGAAACCAGACAATGAGGTTTTACGGTTTGTAAAACAAACGGTATCTCCCGGGTTAATCCCCGGGAGCGGATTGAAACAAAAAAAAAGCCCGCATGGCGCGGGCTTGGCGGACGTATCTCCCGGGTTAATCCCCGGGAGCGGATTGAAACTTTTGTAACGTGATTGGGCGTGCAGTTTGCCAGTTGTATCTCCCGGGTTAATCCCCGGGAGCGGATTGAAACATAAAGGCTTTGCCTCTCCTCGTTCCGCTCTCTCTCGTATCTCCCGGGTTAATCCCCGGGAGCGGATTGAAACTCTGGGAGTCGGAATTCAAAGGGGTTACGGTATGGGTATCTCCCGGGTTAATCCCCGGGAGCGGATTGAAACCGATGCTGACGATTAGCTTATCGTCGATGCCTTTGTATCTCCCGGGTTAATCCCCGGGAGCGGATTGAAACCCGTTCAGCGCAGCTGCGACCAGTGCCTCCACGCAAGTATCTCCCGGGTTAATCCCCGGGAGCGGATTGAAACATTCACGAAGGGCATCGACGATAAAATTATTGTTGTATCTCCCGGGTTAATCCCCGGGAGCGGATTGAAACACCTCGGCCAGGTCGGTGAATTTGATAAACTCGGTATCTCCCGGGTTAATCCCCGGGAGCGGATTGAAACCGATCTCTCTATAACGACGAACGCGCTATACCCGTATCTCCCGGGTTAATCCCCGGGAGCGGATTGAAACTTTGAAACTGCCGAAATTTGCTCCTCCTCTGAGTGGGTATCTCCCGGGTTAATCCCCGGGAGCGGATTGAAACCCGGCAAAGTCAGCCATGCCTTCACCCCATCTGATGTATCTCCCGGGTTAATCCCCGGGAGCGGATTGAAACATCTCACGGATGAGATTGCTTCCAGGACATCGTTCGTATCTCCCGGGTTAATCCCCGGGAGCGGATTGAAACCCAGTGCCGACACCGACACCGACACCGACAGTGTCGGTATCTCCCGGGTTAATCCCCGGGAGCGGATTGAAACACAGCTTCCTTCCGTGTTCTAAAATCCGGGGAAATGTATCTCCCGGGTTAATCCCCGGGAGCGGATTGAAACTCTCATACATATCTCCAAAGAAAAACCCCTGAAAAGTATCTCCCGGGTTAATCCCCGGGAGCGGATTGAAACTTCATATTGTTTTAAAGAAAAACCCCTGAAAAAATTGTATCTCCCGGGTTAATCCCCGGGAGCGGATTGAAACCGATCAGATCCTCTTGAATCGCGCGAGCCGCGGCCGTATCTCCCGGGTTAATCCCCGGGAGCGGATTGAAACGTTTGCGCTTCAGATTTGCTAAAATCGGAGGGCAGTATCTCCCGGGTTAATCCCCGGGAGCGGATTGAAACATTGTCCTGATTTCCGTTAGCGTGACGAAAATCAGGTATCTCCCGGGTTAATCCCCGGGAGCGGATTGAAACAAAGCAGATCGCTTCCTGATCTCGCCAGACCCAAGTATCTCCCGGGTTAATCCCCGGGAGCGGATTGAAACAGCCAGTGAAAAGTTATCAGGCGCAGTGAATGGGCAGTATCTCCCGGGTTAATCCCCGGGAGCGGATTGAAACCTTTCTCTGCGCCGTTGAGCGCCGCGGCGACCAAGGGTATCTCCCGGGTTAATCCCCGGGAGCGGATTGAAACTTTTACATGGAATCCACCTTCTTTGAGGGCCTCGGTATCTCCCGGGTTAATCCCCGGGAGCGGATTGAAACTGCCCATAGAAACCTCTCAAACTCCCATTGATCCAGGTATCTCCCGGGTTAATCCCCGGGAGCGGATTGAAACCTGGCGGCACTGTCGTCTGCCCCACGTGGGGCGGGTATCTCCCGGGTTAATCCCCGGGAGCGGATTGAAACCCTGGGAATACCGTAATCATTTTCTATGTCTTCCCATGTATCTCCCGGGTTAATCCCCGGGAGCGGATTGAAACAGACAGAAGTAACCCGCCGTCCGAAGTCCACACCGGTATCTCCCGGGTTAATCCCCGGGAGCGGATTGAAACTAATTGCAGCCCGTGCGATCAGATCCTCTTGAAGTATCTCCCGGGTTAATCCCCGGGAGCGGATTGAAACATGATGTTAATCCTTTCTATTTCTGTCATGATACCCGTATCTCCCGGGTTAATCCCCGGGAGCGGATTGAAACCCATGTGGGGCGTGGGAGATTGGACACGTCCATGTGCATCTCCCGGGTTAATCCCCGGGAGCGGATTGAAACGGCGGATTGCCCCCCCAATCCAAGCGGATTGGGGGGGTATCTCCCGGGTTAATCCCCGGGAGCGGATTGAAACATATTGGCTTGTTTTGGAGAGCCGGAGCGGTATAAGTATCTCCCGGGTTAATCCCCGGGAGCGGATTGAAACCTAGAAGAAGACGATCGTCGCCACGCGGTCATTTGGAGTATCTCCCGGGTTAATCCCCGGGAGCGGATTGAAACGTCGATGTTTTCCAAACTAAAACGTTTTTAGGAGTATCTCCCGGGTTAATCCCCGGGAGCGGATTGAAACTTAGCTCTTGCGTGCTGGCATTAGCTCCAAATGCTTGTATCTCCCGGGTTAATCCCCGGGAGCGGATTGAAACACTTCTAACGCTACTTGCTGGAACCGTTCCACGTGTATCTCCCGGGTTAATCCCCGGGAGCGGATTGAAACTCTTTGATAAGTTTCGCGGTGGCGGCGGTCATTTGGTATCTCCCGGGTTAATCCCCGGGAGCGGATTGAAACATCAATAGCATTCTTGGTCAAGCCGAGTTTTGTTTGTATCTCCCGGGTTAATCCCCGGGAGCGGATTGAAACCAAGATCAGTGCCGGTCACGCGCACCGTGTCAGCGTGTATCTCCCGGGTTAATCCCCGGGAGCGGATTGAAACGCATGATCGACCAGTCTGCTATCGAAGACAAATTCAGTATCTCCCGGGTTAATCCCCGGGAGCGGATTGAAACGCGTAGTCAGATTCCGCCTGAACGACGGCTTGTGCGTATCTCCCGGGTTAATCCCCGGGAGCGGATTGAAACTTTTTCTGCCTCGGTGATCCCGCCCGGCCCGGTGATCGTATCTCCCGGGTTAATCCCCGGGAGCGGATTGAAACTCATTAAGTAATTCGCTCATTGTGTGTACTCCGAGTATCTCCCGGGTTAATCCCCGGGAGCGGATTGAAACATAGACCGGGAACTCTCCCCGAATTGGGGGAAGAGGTATCTCCCGGGTTAATCCCCGGGAGCGGATTGAAACGCCCCTCGAGTTCGACGATCCTCGCTCGAAGGGCCGTATCTCCCGGGTTAATCCCCGGGAGCGGATTGAAACTCGGCCTACCGTCTATGGGTGGCTGATTTCAAGGGCGTATCTCCCGGGTTAATCCCCGGGAGCGGATTGAAACCTCTTGGGCGCGTGGGGCTTGCCTTTGGCCTCGACCGTATCTCCCGGGTTAATCCCCGGGAGCGGATTGAAACCTTTAACAAATGCAGGGTTGCTATCCTGCGCTTCGGTATCTCCCGGGTTAATCCCCGGGAGCGGATTGAAACTCTCTTCGTTACGCTGACGCTCGAGCGCCAGTACGTATCTCCCGGGTTAATCCCCGGGAGCGGATTGAAACCGGGCGCGGGCGCGGGCGCGGGCGCGTGGTATCTCCCGGGTTAATCCCCGGGAGCGGATTGAAACTCAGGAATACTGATAGGTTTCATAAATATAACCTGTATCTCCCGGGTTAATCCCCGGGAGCGGATTGAAACAGTCAACAGGTTTGCAGACTTTTTTTCAAAAGATGTATCTCCCGGGTTAATCCCCGGGAGCGGATTGAAACCTGGAAGCCGGTGAAGCGGTTTATCGCCTTTACCGTGTATCTCCCGGGTTAATCCCCGGGAGCGGATTGAAACTCGGCAAACTGCCGGTTCGCTTCCTGACGTTCCTCTGTATCTCCCGGGTTAATCCCCGGGAGCGGATTGAAACCGTATTGCGCCGGACGACTTCGGAAGATGCAGGATGTATCTCCCGGGTTAATCCCCGGGAGCGGATTGAAACACCCCTGCCTGCTGACTGTGAACAGTACAGTACCGTATCTCCCGGGTTAATCCCCGGGAGCGGATTGAAACGCCTAGTCATGTACGCCTCGTGTAGCGCAAAAATCGTATCTCCCGGGTTAATCCCCGGGAGCGGATTGAAACTCAATCCCGTCGGCCCAGAAATCCCCCCGGTGAAGTATCTCCCGGGTTAATCCCCGGGAGCGGATTGAAACGCGTATCCCGCAACTGCTCAACTGGACAGTTCCGGTATCTCCCGGGTTAATCCCCGGGAGCGGATTGAAACTTGCTGAAGGCTAAGGCTAAGGCTAAGGCTGAAGCGTATCTCCCGGGTTAATCCCCGGGAGCGGATTGAAACAGGGTCTGTTCTTCACGCTGGGCCTTGGCTTGCGCCGTATCTCCCGAGTTAATCCCCGGGAGCGGATTGAAACATTTCTTAGGAAGTTTAACTTCCTTATAATAAGAAGTATCTCCCGGGTTAATCCCCGGGAGCGGATTGAAACCACTGCCACGTCTAGTACCCCTCCTTTGTCTTGGTATCTCCCGGGTTAATCCCCGGGAGCGGATTGAAACTTGAGAAGCGCCATCACCGACTTGAACCTCCCTCCGTATCTCCCGGGTTAATCCCCGGGAGCGGATTGAAACGAGCTCCTGACGCTCCACGTTGCGCTGACGCTCGACGTATCTCCCGGGTTAATCCCCGGGAGCGGATTGAAACCTCTGCCGAATATCTCAGCAGTTTTCCATAAGTAGTATCTCCCGGGTTAATCCCCGGGAGCGGATTGAAACTCAGCCTCAAGGCTGGCTTCGGCTTCAGCCTCAAGGGTATCTCCCGGGTTAATCCCCGGGAGCGGATTGAAACATGGCTTAGAGCCTTTGTCATCCCATCCGTCCTCCAGTATCTCCCGGGTTAATCCCCGGGAGCGGATTGAAACTCAAGAGAAGTACCGACCCCCTGGATTGGCGCGTGGTAACTACTCGCCCCCAATTTTCTGCTAATCTTCCTCCCCTATGAAAAACCTTCAATGTCCCACCCCAGCCGAACTGGATCAGATGAGCGTAGCCGAAAAGGATGCGCTCATCGCGAAGCTGTTCGAGCTGCTGGAAGCGCATGAAAAGCGTTTGGCTGAGATCGAGAAGAAAGTCGAAAAGACCAGCCAGAATTCGGGAAAACCGCCGTCATCGGATGGGCTGAAGCGGCAGCCGGCGGAGCCGCGTGGCAAGAAGGGACGGTCG
>Ga0172367_10004944_pt1 | contig 16318 bp, 15 predicted proteins | sample Lak10m_FD_114542 | JGI IMG/M metagenome (GOLD analysis project Ga0172367, IMG submission 114542) | Freshwater microbial communities from Kabuno Bay, South-Kivu, Congo - kab_022012_10m | ecosystem: Environmental > Aquatic > Freshwater > Lake | place: Democratic Republic of the Congo: South-Kivu...
TAACGTTTCTTCCGGAATACCTTCGCGCGATGCAACACTTTCAAAACGCTTCGTAAAGCCTACGCGATCGTCTACTTCTTTCAAAAGATCAATGAGATACAGATCGGGCCATTGTTTGGCAATCTCTCCTTTTAACCGTTCAATATGTTGAGGTTCGGCTTGCGGATTAAAGGGAGCGATCTTAATGGCTCCTTTCTTTTTTCGTTGTTTGATGATCACGTGAGAATTCGTAAGAATAGAGGTGTTTAACCCTTCTAATTTATCATCTAATTGTTTCTTTAAATTGCCGATGAAGACCTTGGGGTCTTTTGGCAGTCCCAGAAGATTAAAATAATAGTCGTCATTTTCATCAAAATCTGCAGGAACATCTTCGGCAGGGTTACGATAACGATAACTTTGTTTAACCCAGATGTTTTTAACCGAAAGTTCTGTTTTGAGTCGATCAAATAATGCCAGTTCAAACGCATGCCAATTAATGCATACCTTTGTAGGATGATCTGAAGGCTCGCCTTTAATAAAAGATTCCCATTCTTCCGGTACAAGATTTTTTATCAAGATCGGATCATATAACCGATCTTTTAATACCGCTTTTTCTTCATTTACATTGATTTCTTTTAAAAAATTCAATGCTACCAAAAGATGAGATAAGGTTTTATCTGTATCAAAGTCAAGCACCTCCAGTAACGCCCAAATGATTGAACGGTTGTTGTGTGAATAGAGGGAAAGCGATTTTTCTTTGACGAGATTTTGATACCAATTACTATTACACCCAAGATCCGTAACAATTTCTGTTAAACGCTCTTGAGATACACTTGGATAAATTGTTTTTTCAATAACGCCTTTCGGATGATCTTTGGATGTTTGAGCAAGCACTAGGAGTGTTCCCATTTTTCCTTTAACTTTCTTATGGTCTTTTTTGAGCTTTTTATCAATAAAGTTTTCGGCTTTTGTGTTGATGCGGTGCAAAAGTTTCAACAATATATCCGTGAGTGCATCGGCCATGAGTTGCTGTCTAATATGGCAAAAAAGCGTAAGATAGGCATATCGAAGAGAAGGTGCGTAACGTGTAATACTGGAAGGACGTTCGGCCAGAATACGCTCGTAATATTTTACGTGTAATTTGCGTGCCTCATAAAATGGTATAGAGTTAGGCATGTTAAGGCTCTGAAGATGCTTAAATTTATGAATTTCATACAAAATGGAATAGTTTTTAAGCTCAACTCGGTGTGATTTTAGATGGACAAGGCTCACGGGGACTTGCTTTATCATCTCTGCTGTTTTTCTTGAAAGCACAGCATTATAGTCCGTGTCTGTATGTATCAAGAGTTGATCAAGGGCTTGTTTTGTTCCAGCAGACAGAGATTGCGTGATATCTTCACACAATTTGGATTCAAATTGATGATGTGCGGTTGTCAGAAATCGTTCAAGTTGTTTGGGTGAATAGGGTTCAAGCTTTTTCCTTTTAAAATATGCATAAGCATCCTCCTCTGCTTGATTCCATGTAGGTCCAGATATAAAAAGGGTATTTTTGCAATGCTCAATAAACTCCATTTTATCAGCCAACGTTGCTAGCCGAAAGCCAAAGAAATTTCGTATTTCTTGCTTAAAACGTTCCATGGATCGTGTGTTCCAATCATCTTTTTCAGGTATAAAAAGCGCTGCATCAAGTTCCAAGTATGTTGCACTATCAATAACGAGTTGCTTGAGATCTGCATGCTGTTGCAGGGGGAAGCGTCCATATTGTTCAAAGAATTTGATTAGTACCGCGAAAGTCAATTGGTTTTGTTCACCATACTTACTCTGAATAAGCAAGAGTTGTTCAGGAGTAAATGTTAGGGATGAAGTTGAGTTTTTCGCTTTCATCGTGTTCTCAATTAAAATTTATTATGTCGGAACTTTTAAAAACTAGCACAAAAGGACTAAAAAAGAAAACAGAAAATTCTCTCTTCTGTACTTAACACATTACAAAAAACTGACAATCTAGACAGATATTTAATTAGGCAAATACGGCAAATAATGTACAAAAACAGACGACATTTAATTCGCAAATTCACGCACCTATGACCTCTGCGTTAGTCTTTGTAATTTCTTAATATTAATCACGAACTGGGTTTAGTAAATCTTCCTTTAACCATTGCAACGTAATAGGTGACATCATCTGAATTAGCCAATAGCAAGTATCTTCATACGTTTTGATATCAAGATGAATAATTGGTTCGTGATGAGCAATTCTGTTTCTAAGAGTTCTCATTTTCTTAAGAGCACTCCCAATATCTCCACGTCTAACTTTTTCTACTTTAAACAAGGAACGCAAATAATGACGCCATATTTCTTCATACTCTCGACCAAAAAAAGCTGTCCAAAAACCAAGTTGCAATAATGGCACCACATTTTCTTTTAATGACTTTTCCTGAAGTTGCTGCAATATATTAATCTGAGAATTTGTAAAAGGAAGATCTTTGCACATCACCCAATCATTTCCATAACATTCCTTAAATAGTCCATTTATTTTATTACGCAGACAAACTTCCATAATATGCAAGGACGTGTAGAAACGGTGCGATAGAAAAATATTTTCTTTGTATAAGCTAAAAGCTTTAACATCATTTTCATTGGCAAGATTGTAAAATGTTAAGTAACGATCAATTGAAAGTATATTTTTAATTTCTTCTATATTTTGTTTATTTAAAAAAATGTTTGACATTTTATATTTTTAACCTTATTCTAAGCTGGTTTCCCCCAGTACCGCCTCTGCTTGCAAGCACCTGGGGCTTTTTTATTGCGCTTATGTCTTCTTATCATAAATTCTCTCAAGAAACACAATCTAGAATCATTTGTGTATCAGCACAAAAGTCCTCAAAAAGAAAACATCAGAAAAAACAAAGCAAGAAAGTCAACTTTCTATTGTCATCTAATCAATTTTTAGGTAGGTTTACAAGACATAAAATATATAACCGGTTAAATGACATTTTTTGAGGGGATTTTCATCAATCAGCTTGTGAATTTGCGAATTAAATGACGTATATTTTTGATAATTATTTGTCGTTCAGTGTCCACTTAGACATCTGTCTAAATTGTCAGTTTTTTGTAATGTGCTAAAGATAGATTTTTCCTAGCTTTCTATAATTTCAAAATGTCAAATATAGATGTCAAGCAAATAAATGTAAATTATAAGTGAGTTATTTGACATATGAATGATGATCATTCATATTTGATCGATCAAAATGACATAGAGATGGAATGTGAGAATTGGATACGCACGCGTTTCAACAAAACACCAACGTGAATCACTTGATCAACAAATTACTCTTCTCAAGAAAGAAGGGTGTGAGGAAGTCTATTCTGAAATTATCAGTGGAACAAATGCTAAAAGGCCTGAACTTACAAAGTTGCTTACTCATATTAAGTCAGGTGATATGTTAATAATCGCTTCTGTTGATCGATTAGGGAGAAGTTTAAAAGACTTGATAGCAATTATTAGTCATTTGAAAGAAAAAGAAATCGCATTTCAAAGTATTAAAGAACAAATGGATACAAGCACAGCAACTGGCATGTTGATGTTTAATCTAATGGGATCCATCGCAGAATTTGAAAGAAATCTGATTAATAGAAGAATTTATGACGGCGTAAAACGAGCACAAGCCCTGGGAAAATTTAAAGGTCGTGTATATTCCGTTGATGAGAAAATAAGAAAAGAATATGTGAAAATGATGAATAGCGGCGATTACCCTATTTCTTATGTCGCAAAGATGGCAAAGGTTAGTAGACAAACACTTTATAACTGGAAATTAGAATTCATGGTCTAAAATTATGACTTTAAAGGCAATTGATAAATTTACGCTCATTGAAGCCGTTTCTTCGAAAAGAAATACATTTATCTACCATTGCAGAAATGAAAGGAATGAATTTACGAACATTACAACGCTGGGTTACTTTATATAACAATAAAGGGTTAAATGGATTAGAAAGAAAAGGCCGTGCAGATAAGGATGTTTATCGCAAAATAACGGTTGAAATTAGGGAACTTATTGAAGGATTAGCATTACAAAAACAAACACTTACAACAGCTTCAATTACTCGATATTTAGAAAAATATTGTATAGAGAAAAACATTGAGCCTACTAATTATTATACCGTTAGGAAAGTTATAAAAAACATTCCGAAAGATATGAACGTTTTAGCAAAATACGGTGATAAAGCCTATGAAAATTTATACAAGGTTATAATGCGTAGAGAAAGTCGTCATCCAAATGAAATGTGGCAAGACGACCATAGCTTGTTAAGTATTAAAGTTCAGCTTGATAATGGTAAAGAAGATTTTCCATGGTTAACTATCATTATGGATGATTTTAGTCGTTGTATAATGGGATTTTCCTTATTTATCGGCGCGCCATCAGCTATTCAAACAGCTCTTACATTACGAAATGCAATATGGTACAAACACGATGAAAATTGGCCGGTTTGTGGAATTCCTGAAGTCCTATATACAGACCATGGTAAGGACTTTACATCAACACATATTGATTATGTGTGCGCAGATTTAAAAATAAAATTAAAACACTCGATTGTAGGGAAGCCAAAAGGAAGAGGGAAAGTTGAGCGTTTCTTTTCATGCCTAGAACAAAGGTTATTGATTTCTCTTAAATCATCAAATAAAGCCTATTCTCTTGCCGAATTAAATGAGTTGATTAAGGATTTTATTCTTAATGACTATCATCATAGCATTCATGGCACTACACACGAGACAGCTTTAAATTTATGGAAAAAATCTCAAATTATTCCACAAATGCCAGAGTCTTTGGAAAAATTAAATTTGTTACTTTTAACAACGAAGAAATCACGCATTGTTCAACGAGATGGTATTCGTTTTGCTAATTTAAGGTATTTTCATCCAAACCTAGTGGCATATGTGGGTGAACCTATTACACTTCGATTTGAACCAAATGATCTAGCTGAAATTTGGGTTTATGACAAGCAAAACAAATGTATTTGTAAGGCTGTATGTGAAGAGTTTCAAGATCAAAATATTACGTATGAGGAACTCAAGATAATCAGAACAAATAGAAAGAAAGACTTAAAAAAAGAAATTAAATTCAAAGTAAATAAAGCTAACCAGTTCATACACGGGAAAAAAATTGAAGATGTCAAAATAACAAGAAAACCAAAATCAGAATTTAAGTTGTATCAAAATGAATGAAAAAATAAATTTTATATCAACCAAAGAGTATAAAAAATTTGAGGAATTTTGTAATAGTTGCAAAGACTACAAATACATAGGGTTATGTTACGGTTCTCCAGGTATAGGTAAAACATTGTCAGCGGACCAGTATTCTGGTTGGAAAAAGCTTAAATCGTATTATGATGCAAACCTATTTTCTATGTGTGAGAATCCAGAATTGGTTATCATACCGGAGGGGTGAATGCGATACAATAATGTGTACTAATTTAGATCAGATATGACAGTTAGCCGTTTTGTGAGAGGGCGATTACTGTCAGTTTAAGTTAAGTCTATCAACTTTCTCCTGCCAGATAGGTTTGCCATCTAAGAAAGTTTGCATTGGCGTTCTACCGCAACACATTTTTCCTTGATGGGTACGTTCTAAGTTATACCATGTGATCCAATCGTCAAGATCTTTTTGTAAATCTTCAAGCGATTGGTATATTTTTTTACGAAATGCAACCATATAAAATTCATTCAATATGGTTTTATGGAAACGTTCACAGATACCATTTGTTTGAGGATGCTGCACTTTTGTCTTCGTATGTTCGATATCATTAATAGCGAGGTATAATTGATAATCATGATGATCTGGCTTTCCACAATATTCTGTTCCTCGATCAGTTAAGATGCGTATGACATTCATTCTATGTTCTTCAAAGAAAGGAAGAACTTTATCATTTAATAAATCAGCAGAAGTAATCGGTGTTTTTGTTGTATACAATTTAGCAAAAGCAATTTTAGAATAGGTATCAACAAAGGTTTGTTGATAGATACGTCCCACACCTTTAAGGTTACCGACATAAAATGTGTCTTGTGAACAAAGATAACCAGGATGGACAGTTTCAATTTCTCCACAGGCTAAATCATCATCTTTTTTCTTTTCAAGGGCTGCTACCTGGCTTTCTGTGAGAATAAAACCTTCTTCTGCGGATTTCTTTTCCAATAAACAAAGGCGATTTTTTAAACAACCCAGCTGATGCCTTAACCAAATAGATCTAACCCCGCTGGGAGAGACAAAGACTCCTTTTTTACGTAATTCATTACTTGCTCTTAGCTGACCATAGGCAGGAAATTCTAAAGCAAATTCTTTTACTGCGGTTTCAATGGATTCATCAACACGATTCTTGATATTCGGAACTCGGCGATTTTTATCAAGTAAGGCCTCAATCCCACCTTCATCAACCGCATTCTGGTAACGGTAAAAGGTTTCTCTAGAAAAGCCCATCACTTTACAAGCTCTTGAGATATTTCCTAGCTCTTGGGCAAGGTTTAAAAGACCTACTTTATTTTTAATGATTCTTTCACTACTGTAATACATTGAAGTTATCCTTTCATGTTTTGATTGAAGTTGCATTCTCATCAAAACGGATAACTTCACTTCCTGCAAGAAGTGTCACATCTTGTCTAAACTATTCCACTTTATTCCTTATATATTACTTTTACCCTTGATAATTTCAGTCATCGTAATGCCAAGCCTGTCTTCAACCATTACAACTTCTCCCCGCGCCACCAGAAGGTTATTGACGTAAATATCAATAGCTTCACCAATACGGCGATCAAGCTCAATAACAGCTCCTCGTCCGAGTTTTAAAAGTTGATGGACCGGCATGCTTGCACTGCCTAGAACTGCAGAAACTTTTACTGGTACTTCAAAAACAGCCTCTAAGTCTTTCTGCTCTTGTTCTTTAGAAATAAATCCTTTTAAATGATCAGCGACAGAGGCTTCTTTTGACTCATTTTCATTATTCCAAGAAGTCAAATCTTCTACTTGATGAGTGCTCTCGCTATTCTCTTGACTGATGTTTTCATCCGTAGAATCTTCTATAATGCCGTTTTCTGGATTATTTGTGTCATCCATGGTGTTCTCCTTGGTTCGTATAGGTGTTTAGATATTGTTGCAATTTGGAATTAATTTCTTCGTAGCGTGCATCCAGATTCCATTTTGCGCTCCCGCCATCCCAATTAATCTCGCACATTCCATCACTAAATTCTGGAACATTTATGACATTTATTGTTTCTGAATAAGAGGCAAATAGTGTTTGAAAGTTTGTTGAAAGATTCTTGTACAAACAGTCAGAAATTTTTATCTCAATGGGAACTTTTATGGTTAAAGATTCAATGACATTTTGTAAAATTTTTGACATCTCTTCTTCACCATATTTTGCAAAGAAGTAGGGCATGGACTTTTTTAAAACGGTTTGACAAACTCTTACAATATTAGGGAAAAAATTCTCGTGAAAAGTTTTTTCTAATTCTCTAATTTCTTGTAGATGAATGTCTATTTTAAAAAGCATTTCTTGATGCATTGCATCACTTTCTCTATTCGCTTTCAGTTCTCCCTGAGAAGATCCAATCTCTAATCCTTCTTCGAATCCTTTTGAATAGCCTTCATTCTCTGCCTTTTTTACATCCTCTTGGGTAAAAATTAAATCTTCCGTATCACAAGAAAAATCAAAAACAGCCAAAGGTCTAGCTTTTCCAGTAGGATGAGAATCAAAAATTTTATTTGTTTCTTTCATAATTACTCTACCAATTGATCGCCATTTTCACTGTTATTAAAAATATTAATCTCATTGCGAGCTGCCATATCCTTAGCAACAGCAATAATTTCGTTTTGGGCTTTCTCAACATCCTTTAATCGAACTAGCCCTAAAACGTTCATTTCATCTAATAATAACTTCGAACTTCGCTCAGACATATTTTTAAGAAATTTATCTTTAATACGTTCTTGTGTGCCTTTTAGGGCAATCGCTAATTTTGATCGATCAACAGATCGTAACAGCGCAATAATGCTTGTTTTATCAAGCTGCCCTAGATCCTCAAATGTAAACATTAAATTACGTATTTTTCTGCAATTTCTGGTTTTTTTGCTCTAAGTTATTTAACAGTCTTGTTTCTGAAGCACGATCAAGATTGTTAAAAACTTCTGCAACCATTTCGTAAGGATCTTTTTTCAAAGATCTTCCTAAAGTACTGATAAATTCTTTGTGTAGTGAGCTCTCTATTTCTTCAAGAACTTCTCTTCTTACAGTATCTAGACGTAAAAGACGCATAACAACATCATCTGCCATTGCTTCTGGTAAATAAGAAAGTACTTTTGCTGAAGTTTCAGCGCGAATACGAGATAAAATAACAGCAATTGTTTGGGGTGATTCATTTTTAAGATAACCAGCAAGCATTTCTTCATCAACACTGCTGAGTTTATCCCACATATTTCTACCTGTTGGACCTCGGATATCTTCAATAATTCGATCAACTTCGTCTGGGGGCATAAATTTGGATAACAACCGTCTAGTACTTTCGATTGTTCCAACTAATGAGCTATAGCTTGCAATTTCGTTGACAAATTCTGCACATAAAGATTCAACTGTTTGAGCGTTTACGGTGCCTAGACTTGCCATGGCTTGAGATAAATCTTTTACCTCAACTAAGTCTAGATATTTAAAAATTTTTTGCGCTTGCTCTTCTGGAAGAGAAAACATCATAATCGCAGCTCTCTCGCTTCCACTGAAAGTGCTTTTTTCTTCCATTATTCCTTGCAATTCATTTTCCATAATTATTTATCCAATGACATCCAAGATCTAATAATTGAAACGGCTTCTTCTGGGTGTCGGTCCACAAGCTCCGCTATTTTTTTAATAGGAGAGTGCTTAACTTTCTCATCGATTTGATCAATAGCTATGAGAGTATCTTCTGAGATTGTTCTCTGCTCATTCTCTTGTAATGCTTGTGTATTCTTATTTTCTACAGACGGTGTTACTTTATCGCCTTTTGACATCAGTGAACTTAACATTCTTTCCGTTAGATATCTTGATGGTAAGGCTTTCATTAAAGATGACATCAAAGGTTTCACAACGGTAAATAATCCAATCAAAACAATAAGTGCGGTGATGCCAAGCTCAATTACTCGGTTAATATTCATTCTTGTTAAAGGATTATCATGAGCCTCTGCGACCTCTTCTTGAGGTAATTCACTAAATTTCATATTTACAACACTTACAACATCTCCACGATTCTCCTTGAATCCTGTTGCTGTTTTAACAAGCTCTTGTAGCTTTTTAATCTCGTCTTCTGATAATGGTTGATATTGTTGTGTGCCATCCTCATTTTTCTTGTAGGTACCGTCTACCATAACCGCTATTGATAAACGTCGTATGGTGCCTAATTCTTTAACGTACGTTTTTGTCGAATGAGAAATTTCATAGTTAATGCTTTCCTCTGAATTACTTGAATGATTATTATTTTGTCCTTTTTGATCTCCCTCGCCAGAATTATTTTTGGTTGGAAGTGTGTTTTGTATGGAAACAGAATCACCGCCTATAAGACTATTTTCATTTGAATTTGTTCCTTCGTCTGTGATTGTTTGGCTTCTAATTACTTGCCCATCTGGATCAAACAGCACGGAGGTTGAGGAGACTTGATCAAAATCTAAATCAACAGAAACTTCAGCGCGTGTCTTATTAGCGCCAAGCGTTCTATCAAGTAATGATTCAATAGCTCTTGCTATGCGTTGTTCATATTCTTGCTGAGCAGTTTGCTGCAGAGAGAGATTTGAATCTGCCTTATTCATTTCTTTCCCGCGCGCTAATAGATTTCCTCGATCATCCACAATTGAAACATGATCTAAGGTCAAACTTGGCACCGCAGATGCAACTAAGTAGCGGATCGATTGTACTTGTGTTGCAGAAAGAGCTGAGGTTCCTTTTAATCTAACCATAACAGAAGCAGATGGCTCTTGCTTATTTTCGCTGAAGAGTTCGCGTTTAGGGATCACTAAATGAACGCGAGCGCTTTGAATGCCTTGAATGGTTTGAACAGATTTCCCAAGCTCTCCTTCTAGAGCCCTTATTTGGTTAATTCCTAGCAAAGCATTTGTTGTTCCTAAAATATCTTGTTTGTCAAAAATCTCGTAACCGACGGTTCCTCCAGAGGGCATTCCATTTTGTGCTAGCTCCATGCGTAATTTGGCAATATCAGTAGAAGGTGCATAAATTTGGGTGCCGTCTCCTTTAACTTCAAAAGGAGTGCCCATTGATTTTAGTCTTTCAATAATACGGCCACCTTCTGCTGGCTCAATTTGACTATAAAGCAAGGCCATTTCAGTTTGATTGGCACGCATCATGATGTAACCAAAGAAAATCATTAACCCTAGGCCTATTCCAGCCATGGTTACTAGACGTCCAATGCCAAAGCGTTGCAATATTTCGTTCAAGACTAAACTCGATATCCTTGTGTATTACCCTAAGTTAGTCTGAAAGAATTAAATAATTGGTTAACAAGTCGGCAAATTTTGCCTAAATATTTTTTTCATAGGCAAAAAATGCTTGAAAAGCTAATCTTTTAAAAGAATTTTAGATAAAAAATTTTTAATTAGCGGGATTCCTGAATAATGTAAATATAAGAATTAATCTGTTTTTTCAGCTTCATAAATAATTGTTTTGGCATTTTCTTCAGGATCTTGGTTGTGATCAAAAGCCTTAACAGTACGAATATTCTTAAATCCTACTTCCTTTAAAAGTTCACACATTTCCTCAGGTTCATAAATACGCACTTTGAATTCTTCTACTTCTGTTTGAATAACATGATGCTGATCTACCAATTCAAAACGAGCAAAAGGGACAAAAATATTCCCTTCTAAAGCCGTGCATAATGAATAAATAAACATTTTTCCATCTTCTCTTCTGAATCTTTTCCCTTTCCAAATCCCAAGTGGGGGTACAGCATGAGAGGTTCTTACTTCAAGCACCAACTTTCCCCCTTCTTTTAGATGCTGATGAAAAGTTTTAAGGGTTTTCTTTACGGCAATATCATCAATTACAAAACCGAATGATCCGCTAGGAATAAAAATAAGGCCATAACGTTCATCTCTGCCTAGATTTTCAGCAAATCCAGCCCAGATATTTCCGATATGGAGCTTTCGAGCTTTTGCTTTAGCATAAAGTGCGGCTAGCATATACTCGCTTGCATCGAAACCATGAATATCAAATCCTTCTTCAAGGAAAGTCAATAAGAATCTTCCTGTTCCACACATTGGTTCAAGTATAGGCTCTTGAGCATTTTGAAGATAATGACGATAGAAATTATACGCATCCAACGGTAGAGAAGGATTATCAAGATCATATACTTCTGCGGCGAGACTAAGATATTTATTAAAATTTCCTTGCATCATTTGCCCTTATGAACAGAGTAAGATCATCAAGAAGATTTTTAATTGACGGCAGGCACAGCAATTTTTTTGAAATATTGCCGTTCAAGAGCTTGTATATCTCCATTTTGTATCATTTCTTGTAGTTTTTTATTAATAGGTTCAAGTAAAGGAGAACCTTTTGGTAGAGCTATGGAGAACTGCGATACACTATCCTCTATAGGGATAATCTTTAAATTAGGGTTTAAATTTTGTAGTTCATAAGCTTCAGAATACCCCGTAACGATTGCTTGGCACTTACCATCATGCAGCGCAGGCAATAATTCTGAAAATTTTGTTCTCTTTAATAACTGTACATTATAATGCCTATTAATTAATTCATGCTCATAAGTAGTGCCAGCTTCTACGCCGACAATCTTACCCTCTACATCTTCAAGCTTATTAATAGAGGTTGCAAAAGGAACAACAATAACGGTTATAGAACGGTGATAGGGTATTGTAAAATCTAAATTTTTTTCACGTTCTGGAGTTTTCGAAATAGTCGCAATCGCTCCATCTACCTGTTTTTCAGCGACAGCCTGCAAGAGGCCTTCAAATGATATGTCATGGAAATGTATGGTTTTGTTTAAGCTTTTAGCAATAATATTAATGATTTCAATTTCGAAACCTTCTAATTTATTATCTTTATTATAAATGAAAGGAGGGTAATCGCTTGAAACAGCTATATTCAACACAGTATCACTCTTATTTTCTGCATTTTTTTCTGAGGATTTTTCACATCCTAAAAATAGAAAGAAACTTAGAAGAAGTTGTAAGTACCACATAAAACGTTACTCCTTAATTTGATTCATTGTATCTAAATATATACTACCACGACTACGATAATAGAGTACTATCAAAGCCAATCCAATGGCAATTTCAGCGGCAGAAGTTGCTAAAATAAAAAATGAAAAAATTTGCCCGTCTAAATCTTTTAAAAGGCAAGAAAATCCTACGAAATTAACATTAATGCCTAATAGCATAATCTCAATGGATAATAACACTAAAATAAGATTATGCTTGCGATGATATATGCCGAATAATCCCAAACAAAATAGATATATAGATGGAATTAAAACAAGAAGATGACTCATATATCAATTCCTTCATGAAAAGGTACTTTAACCATTTCTAGTGTTTCTGAAGGTTTTCCAGAAATTTGTTGTTTAGTATTTTGCTTAATAGAATGACGTTCTCGTTTCGTTAAAAGAATAGCTCCCACCATTGCTATGAGAAATATTAAGCCCGATAATTGAAAAATATAAAAATACTGGGTGTATAAACAGTTTCCGATAGCGTTCGCATTCGTAAGCATTTCTGGAATGGGAAGGGCAATGACATCTATCGCTTTTTCCCATGTCTTCCAAGGTAGTACGATGATTACAAGTTCTACAAACATAATTAATGCTAAAACACAACTGAATCCCGTATATCTGCTGAATTTAAACTTGGTTTTTCGTTGGTCAATATCTAGCATCATAACGACAAACAAAAATAAAACAGCTACAGCACCTATATAGATTATAAGAAGTGCCATTGCTAGAAATTCAGCTCCCCAGACTAAAAATAAACCAGCGGTATTAAAGAAGGTCATGATTAGTAATAAAAGGCTGTGTATAGGTGTCCTCACGAAAATAGCTGCTGTTGCTGATCCCAACATTCCCAATACAAAAATTAAATACAAAATGCTTTCACCCATTTATAGTGACTCCTCATTTTTTTTGAGATTTTCAGCTAATGCACTTTCCCATATCTCGCCATTTTTAAGTAGATGTTCTTTATCGAAAATAAGTTCTTCATGCGTATACGTTGAAAATTCAAAATTTGGTCCTTCAACTATAGCATCGACAGGACAGGCTTCTTGACAAAGACCACAATAGATACATTTTGTCATATCAATATCATAACGCGTAGCTTTTCGGCTGCCATCTTCTCTAGGTTCTGATTCGATAAAGATAGCCTGTGCGGGACAAACAGCTTCACATAGTTTGCAAGCAATACAACGTTCTTCACCATTGGGATAACGTCTTAGTGCATGTTCTCCACGGAATTTTGGACTTTGCTCGATTTTTTCAAAAGGGTACTGAACTGTTACTTTTCTTTTAAGCATATATCTAAAAGTAGTGCTCATACCGATCAGAACGTCATAAAGGACAAGCTTCTTAAGGAAATTTTTGAGTTTTTCAACGTGCTCTAACATCATATAGTTTCAACCTGCAAGAGTTTGAGTGCCGCAACTAATACCACTGCGATTAAGGATATGGGCAAGAAAATCTTCCAGCCTAATCGCATTAATTGATCATACCGATAGCGAGGCAAGCTTGCTCGAATCCAAACGAATAAAAATAAAAAGAAAGAAATTTTGAGTGCAAACCATACATACCCTGGTATAGCTTGGAATATATCTATATTAAAAGGTGGATACCATCCGCCAAAAAAAAGAATAACATTTAGTGCGCTTAATAGAATCATGTTTGCATATTCGCCAAGAAAAAACAGTGCAAAAGAAAAGGATGAGTATTCCACGTGATACCCGGCTACCAATTCAGCTTCTGCTTCAGGTAAATCAAACGGAGTACGGTTAGCTTCAGCTAAAGATGAAATAAAGAAAATAACCCACATCGGAAAAAGTGTCAGAATAAAACATGTGTCTTGCTGGGCTTTGATAATGGCCGATATGTTTAAAGATCCGACTTTGATTAGAACAGTAATAATAACAAGACCCAGTGAAACTTCATACGAAATCATTTGCGCAGCTGAACGCATGGCTCCAAGAAACGCGTATTTTGAATTGCTTGCCCATCCAGCTAGCATAATACCATATACCGCTAAACAAGATGTGGCAAACAAATACAAAATTCCAACATTAATATCAGCAATGACAACCCCTTCAGCAAAAGGAATGACTGCCCAAGCAGCTAAACTAAATCCGAAAGTTAGAATAGGAGCTAAAATAAATAAGGTTTTATTAGCAGCTGATGGGATAATGGTTTCTTTATTTAAAAGCTTTATAGCATCTGCAAAAGGTTGTAATAGCCCAAAAGGCCCCACCATGTTAGGGCCAACACGAAGTTGCATGGCTCCAATAATTTTTCGTTCTGCATAGGTTAAGTAAGCAACTGTTAATAAAAGAGGTAAAATAATAGCGATACACTTAAGAGCAATCCATAAAATTTCAGGTAATAAATCCCATAGATAGAAAAGTAAATCTAAAAAAGAGATATTAAAGAGTTCCACGATGGTGCTCCTGAATTTCACGAACCGCATTTGCCATGTTAATAGAATGACGGCTAATGACGTCGTGCATATAGTAATTCATTGTAACAGATTTAAAATGCAAATTTTTTCCCTTTGTTGATGCTACGTTGAATGGCTCAAAAGGTACAGCTTCATCAGGCTGGGGAAGTAATTCTTGTAATTGATTCAATGTATCAAAAGGTAACGTTTCTCCTACCCATTTAGAAAGCGCTCGAATAATTTTCCAATCTTCTTTTGCTTCACCAGGTGCAGGAATAGCTTTATCTGTGCGTTGGCTTCTTCCTTCCATATTTACATAAGTTGCAACTTTTTCAGAAAAAGCAGCGCCAGGCAAAATAACGTCTGCTCTATGGGCTCCTTTGTCTCCATGATGTCCTTGATAAATAACAAAAGCATCACCAAAATTAGCATCAATATCAACATTCAATAAGTATAAAAGTTTTACATCTCCAGCCTTTGCGCTTTCAATAATTTCTAGAAAATTTTTGCCCTCAGGCCCTGGAACAAAACCAGCATCTAATCCTCCGACTCGTCCTGCTGCTATGTGGAGAATATTAATTGTTGCATTAAATTTTTCATGCAGGGTATTAAGATAAGAAAAAATAAGATTGGTATTTTTTTCTGCAAAGCAATGTACCCCAACAATAACGGCAGGATTTTTTGCTGCTTTAAGCGTTTTAGAAAAAGGATGAGAACCCTTAATAATTTCTTCAAGTGTATCTGGTGTGTTACCTAAAGGTTCATAAAGATAGGTCAGATCCACTGGCTCACCTATCAAGCCTATAACACAATGGTTTTTAGTAACAGCTTTTCGCAAACGTGCATTGACTATCGTTGCTTCTAAACGTGGATTACATCCGATTAAAAGCACCGCATCACAATGTTCTAATCCATTGATGGTTGTATTAAATATATAATGACTTCGATGATCAAAAGGAATCATTGCTCCATCAATACGACAGTCTCTATTTCGTATATTTAACCTATCCAAAAGCATTCTAAGGGCTAACTGACTTTCTTGATCACTTAAATCTCCAGCAAGAGCAGCCATTTCTTCAGCATCTAACTTTTTAATTTTTTTAGCAATGGCGCTGAATGCTTCATCCCAGCTGCAAGGAACTAATTTTTTATTTTTACGAATATATGGTTTATCAAGTCGTTGACAGGAAAGTCCATCATAAGCAAAACGAGTCTTGTCACTAATCCATTCTTCATTAATGTCTTCATTAAGGCGGGGCATGATACGCATAACTTCATTATCACGCGTATCAATACGAATGTTACTGCCTACTGCATCCAACACGTCAATGGAGTTGGTGTGTCTTAATTCCCAAGGCCTGCCATGAAAGGCGTATGGCTTATTTGTAAGTGCTCCAACAGGGCAAATGTCAATCATGTTTCCCGATAATTCAGAAGAAATGGCTTTTTCTAAATAGCTAATAATTTCCGTATCTTCACCACGACCTTGTGTGCCAATTTTTTCAACGCCTGCTACTTCTGTTGCAAAGCGCGTGCATCTTGTGCAATGAATGCATCGGTTCATAATTGTTTTGATGAATGGGCCCATGTATTTGTTGCCAACGGCCCTTTTATAAAATTGATATCGGCTACTTCCTGATCCGTAATTTATGGTGATATCTTGAAGGTCACATTCA
>Ga0172367_10004946_pt1 | contig 16313 bp, 12 predicted proteins | sample Lak10m_FD_114542 | JGI IMG/M metagenome (GOLD analysis project Ga0172367, IMG submission 114542) | Freshwater microbial communities from Kabuno Bay, South-Kivu, Congo - kab_022012_10m | ecosystem: Environmental > Aquatic > Freshwater > Lake | place: Democratic Republic of the Congo: South-Kivu...
ATGGAGATGTTCTATATAAGCTTGATAAAAAAGATGAAGCTTTTAAGAAATACGAAAAAGCGCTTTCAATTTATGATATTAAAAACCTTGATGAAAAAGCAATTACCGAGTATGTAAAGAAACTGATTGAATCAAAGCGATTTGAAAGTGCTCAACCGGTATTGGAAACTGCGGCAAAGCGCGGTATAACTGCGGACGGAATGCAAAATGCTCTCAAAGAAGTTTATGTAAAGAAGAATGGAAATGAAACCGGGTTTGAAAGTTATTACAATAAACTTCGTGATGAAGGAAAAGCAGCAATTGAAGCTAAACAGAAAAAACTAATGATTAACCAGCCGGCTCCGCAATTTACTTTAATGGATTTAGAAGGTAAGCAAGTATCGCTTTCAGATCTAAAAGGCAAAGTTATACTGTTGGATTTCTGGGCTACATGGTGCGGTCCTTGTAAATTTTCATTCCCAACAATGCAGAGAGCGGTTGATAAGTATAAAGATAATCCGAATGTAGTATTTCTTTTTGTAAACACTTTCCAATCTGAGATTGATAAGAAGAAAAATGCAGAGGATTTTATAAAAGAAACAAAGTACACATTCCATGTAATACTCGATAACGAAAATAAAGTTGCCGCTTCTTTCGGAGTCGGAAGCATTCCTACAAAAATTATCTTAGATAAAAATGGAAACATAAGGTTTAATGTTGTGGGTGCTTCTGCCGGGGATGAGGCATTGGAAGAAATAGCAACAATGATAAAACTTGCCAGCGAGTAAAATTATTAGCGGGGAATGCAGAGATATGCATTCCCCGCAATATTTGGAGATGAAATGAAAAATAAATTTTTAGTATTTATTGCTTTAGTTGTGTTTGGTATCAGCTTAAATGCAAAAGAGAATTTTAGATTTACTCCGGAAAAACCAAAAGCCGGAGATGCAATAACAGTTGTTTATAATTCTCTTAATACGCCGCTTGCTAATTCAAAAAGTATAAACCTGGTTTATACAGCTTATTCAACTGCAATAAGAGACGGATATTTAGAAACTAAAAGTATTGAAATGCAAAAAGCCGGTGATGAATGGAAAGCAATAATTAAAACAAATGCTAAAGCGGAAATTGTTGTAGTAAAATTTGAAAACGGTGAAGGCGCCGACAATAATTCCGGTGAAGGTTATTTTGTAAGATTTTATGATAATAGTGGAAATGAAACGGCTGAATCTAAACTTTGTTATGCTTCTGCATTTGATTATTGGGGTACTGCTTACGATTATGTTTCAAAGGACTATAATAAAGCATACGAATTAATGAAAAAGCAGCTCAACGAAGTTCCGCGGCTAAAGTTAAGCGCTATTAATCAATTTACCGGTTTAATTGATAGAGTTATTCCTGAGAATCAAAGAGAGAATCTCACTAAAAAAGAATTAGTTGAATTTGAAAAACTAGATGACGGGAGTGAGCAATTTTATCAAGCCCTTGTGTATCTTTATAATAGATTGAAGATGACTGAGAAAGCTGAACAAACACGAAAAATATCAATTGCAAAATATCCAACGGGTATGCTGGCTGTTTTAGGTACATCCAGAAAGTTGAATACCGAAAAAGATTTTGAAAAACAAAAAAAGTTAGCCCTTGAGATTCAGAAGATATATCCATATTCAGACTTACAAATGTTGCCGCCAACCACCACAGTATTTGATAATATACTGAAACAAGGCAATGCTGATTTATTGAAAGACTGGTGGAAGACGATGCGAGATTCTTCACTTCTTTCTCCTAGAACATGTTATAGATTCATTCAAAGGCTTCTTGAAGCCAATAAAGGATTAGAAGTGGCGGCTGATATTTATGAAACCGGAATCAATAACGCAGATAAAGAAGAGATGGTTAAGCGGTATGATAACGCATTCAGATACTATCCGGCAAAACAAGTTGCCGCTCTAAGAAAAAGTGATCTAGCAAATTTGAGAATTGGCTATGCCCAGGTACTAAATAAACTTAATAATAAAAAAGAAGCGTTGAATAAATATGAGGAAGCGTTTTCACTTCAACCGGTTAATAAATTTGAAGATAAAACAATAAGTGAATACTTAACACATTTGGTTGATTCTCAGAAATATGAACAAGCACTAAATGTATGCGGAGACGCGGTAAAATCCGGGATTATGACCGGGGATATTAAGAATCTTTGCAAAGAAGCATACACGAAAAAAAATAATAACGATACCGGTTTTGAAGATTATTACAACAAACTGAAAGATGCTGGAAGAGTGGCTCTGAATACGATGGTAAAAAAACAAATGATCAGTAAACCGGCTCCTAATTTTACTCTTACCGATTTAGAAGGTAAGAAAGTATCTCTCTCCGACTACAAAGGTAAAATTGTTGTTTTGGATTTTTGGGCTACCTGGTGTCATTATTGTGTGGAAGGATTTCCCGGGATGCAGAAATTGGTAGATCAATACAAAAATGGAAACGAAGTTGTTTTTTTATTGATAAATACGTGGGAACATTCGGATGATAAGAAGAAACTTGTGGAAGATTTCTTTCAGAAAAAGCCTTACAGATTTCATGTATTAATGGATTATGAAACTAAAGTTGTAAATGAATTTAATGTAGGTGCTCTTCCAACAAAATTTGTCATCGATAAAAAAGGAAATATTAGGTTCGTAGAAGTTGAAGGGCTTGCTGGCGATGCAGTAGTTGAATATATCTCGGCGATGATAAAACTTGCCGGAGAAAATTAAAAGGTTAACATATTAGGTTGGTGAATTCTTTCGATGCATGGTTTACCCCGCTTTGCGGGGCTAGCTCTTTCTCATACACTCCGCCTCTCTGGAGTTGTCCCCTCGGCTCCGGAGAGGTTTATTGAAAGATGGATAAAGATGAAGATAAAATTTATAACATTATTTATTACATTAATTTTTTTTGGATGCAGCACTATTCCAAATCATCAAACATTCAAATCAGACGTAGAAAATGAAGATTTATATAAAACAGCCACAGAAGAGATGAAAGCATTGAATGAAATAAAAATAATAAGAATCTTATCTTCACATTATGAAGAAACAAACGAAAGAAAAATTATAACTATTTTTTATGTTAATGATTTGAATGAAATAAAGTGTAAAAAAATAATAATACCAAATTCACATTATTAATTTATAAAGTTATCTCCTTTATTCGATGCATGGTTAACCCGTTAAGCAAAAGCGGATTAACTCTTTCTCATATAACTCCGCCTCTCCAAAGACTAAGCGTTAGCGTCTTTGGAGAGGTTTATTAACAATAACGAAAAAGGTACTTATATGATAATCAATCAACCACAATGCGCAGAAGTAAAAGTTTTATTATCAGAGAAATTTGATAGAATACAGTTTACCGGCAAGAGAACTCTCGAAACATCAATAAAAGTTTGGGCTGATCTTAGCCCATTGATTAATAACACACATAAAAATTTATTGATTGTAGATGAAATGACTGGAGTGATGAATGCCAATGAGATAAGCCGCTTGATAGAATCAATTATTGATAATAGTTTGTATAAGCAGAAAAGAATAGCAATCGTGTTAAATAAAAGTATATCGTACAATTTCCGTTTTTTTGATATAGTAGCAAAGAATATTGGAATAAGACTAAAGCATTTTAATGATGAAAAAGATGCTGCAGATTGGTTGGCACAAACACAATAAAAAATTTCTATCTATACTCTGGTTAACCCGCCCAACAAACTGGTGGACTAACTCTTTCTCATACACCCCGTCCCGCTGACCATAAGTTGGCGGGATTTTTTTATTGTAGAGACGTTCCGACTTGTCCCGTGTTCTTTGCGGGATGGAACGTCTTAAAGAAATAAATAATAAGACGATGCACCCATGCCAAAGGCGGGTAAATGCATCGCCACTACTTGAAAAATAGTGTTGGTAGTTTCTATCACTAATTTTTTTTAGATTCAATAAGTGTTTAATAAATAAATTTCAAATGATCCCGGATAAAAAAATATTTGACCTTTCCGATAGAGGACTTCTCGAATCTATTGGAAATGATGACCAAACAGCATTCAAAGAAATTTATCAAAGGTATTGGTCAAAACTTTTTATTTATGCCTATAATGTTTTACACGATAAAGACGTTTGCGAAGATATAATACAAGAAGTTTTTACAAACTTATGGCTTAGAAGAAAATCATCACATATTGAAAATGTTCCGGCATACTTATATCAGGCAGTAAAATATCAAATTTTCAAACAGTTCCGGCAAAGGAAGTTAATAACTATTCACCCGGAACAATTTGATGATTTTATGTCAAAGTATAAAATTGAAGAATTAATTGAATATAAAGAACTCCACAGCCGGATTGAAAATTTAATTTCTAATTTGCCTCAACAACGCCGTATAATTTTTCAGCTTAGCAGAAACGAGGAGCTGTCCAATAAAGAAATTGCCACTAAGTTGAATATATCTCTACAGACCGTAAAAAACCAAATTACAAGTGCTCTTAAATCTATTCGTAATTCCATCAAAATATTACCTTTACTTTTCTTCTAAGATCCTCATATTTATCAAACTCACTTTTTCTCACACTATGGGTAGTACCTTTTCAATTCCGGCGGTACTTAATAGTATGTAATATGAAAGATTTTTGTAAAAAAATGCTATGAGAAAATAAAATGAACAATTATGATTTTTCAAAATTAGTTGACAAATATCTGAAGGGCGAATGCTTGCCGGATGAAGAAATGCTGCTTGAAAAATATTTAGAATCATTTCAAAACGAAAACACAAATTGGAATGAAAATGAATTGGGAGACAAGCAGTTAAACGAAGATAGAATCTATTCCGAAGTTATGCAGAAAATTAGGAACAGGGAAGGAAATATTTTTCAAAGAATTTTCTACAAGCCAAATTTAGCAAAGATAGCGGCATCAATAATTTTATTTATTACTCTTGCAACAGGCGGGTTATACATAAGCGGTATTTTTAAGGATAAACCAATAACAATTGTCTGGAATGAGAACACTACTTCTATGGGTGAAAAGAATGTTATTACTCTTGCGGATAATTCTATAATAACTCTTAATGCGGGTAGTAAATTGAGATATCCTAAATCGTTTATCAATGGGAAGAGAGAAATTTACCTTGAAGGAGAAGCATATTTTGAAGTAACACATGATACAAGCAGATCATTCATAGTCCATTCAGGAAATATTACTGCTACAGTTCTAGGTACAAAATTTAATGTGCGTGCATTTGCAGCCGATAAAGAAATTGCCGTTTCGCTTGTAGAGGGAAGTGTAAAGATTTCTAAAGTCGAATCTGGCATTGAAGAGAATATTGTTTTACTCCAACCGGATCAGCAATTATTATTTGATAAAGAAAGAGAATTAGGAAAAATCGAATCGTTCGACTTTCAGGAAGCTGTCGGTTGGAAAGATAACATCCTCAAATTTGATAATCAGCCGTTGACAAAAGTATTTGTTCAATTGGAAAGAAGATTCGGAATAAAATTCGAGGTAGCTGATAAATCCTATAACAGTAAAAAAATAACAGCTAATTTCCAGAACGAATCTTTCTGGACCATATCTGAGGTAATTAAAAAATTAACAGGACTTCAATACAAAACGATTAAAGAGAACAACGAAACGAAGAAAGTGGTTTTCTACAAAAAATAATTAACCTCCACCAGTGCCCTCTCCGTCATCCTGAGCTTGTCGAAGGAAGGAGAGGGAAGGGGTCAATGCTGTAGGTTAAAGCAAAAATGTATTGGACTAAAGTCCAGTGAGACTTGGTTATTGAATAACCCCACGCTTAAGCGTGGGGTTAGAGCAAATAAAATAAAAAAGGGCTTTGGCCCACAACTTAACCTGACAGCATTGGGGAATGAGTGAGGTTGATAAAGGAGGAGAAAAAATCTATGAGAGTAAAATTTCCCGCTAGCCGGGATAATTAAAAAAGCCATGACGATGGTTGAGATCGTCACGGCTTAAAATGCTAAACACATAATTAACAACATGTTTAACAAGACAGGTACAAAATATGAAAAATTATATTATGCGGATAGTTAAAATGGCAGCATATTATTCTTTAATGGGGTTGTTTCTACAAGGTCTTCTGGTAAATATTTTATTTGCCATAACTCCGGCTGAAGGGCAAAATCTGCGCGATATTAAAGTCAGTGTTAAAGCCGTTGATGTAACACTCGAGCAAGCTCTTCAAATGATAGAGAAGAAAACAAATTTTAAATTTAGTTTCAGCAAAGATGAAATACCTCTAAATGAAAAAGCTACTGTTATAGTTGAGGATGAATCTCTCTACAACATCTTAGAAGTTTTTGCTAAAGATTACGGATTAACATTCAACAGAATTAATGATCAAATAGTAGTAAAAAAATCTTTCGGACAAACAGAAAATTTAGTTACTGCTATTGAGACAGGAACCATAAAAGGAAAAGTAACAGATTTAAAAACAAAAGAAGCTATAGTTGGCGCAAATGTTGTGGTAAAAGGAACAAGTCATGGATCTGCCACAAATATAAGCGGTAATTATACAATTGATAATTTAAATGCCGGCAAATATACTCTAGTAGTATCATGCGTGGGTTTTAAAACAAAAGAAGTAAGTGTCACAGTTGCTGCAAATTCAACAGAGACATTGAACTTACTGCTTGAGGCAACCGATATAAATATGAATGAAGTAGTTGTTACGACCGGTACTGTACTTCCAACCGTTGTTAAGAAACTTCCAAACACAATCAGCGTAGTAACAGCTCGAGAAATTGAAAATATAAATCCAGTAGATGTTGCGGACCTCGTACGTTTAACTGTCCCGGGTGCTATTTATACCGATGAAGGTGTTGGTACGACTTACGGTGCTTTCTCTGTAAGAGGAGTGTCAACAGTATCAGGAGCGGCTTCTACACTTAAGGTATATATAGACGGTGTTGAAGCTTCCGACCCGGCTTACATAACTTATATGGATCCAACTGTTATTGAAAGAGTTGAAGTTGTTCCAGGTCCGCAAGCTTCAACAATATACGGTGCAGGTGCTATTAGCGGTGTAATGCAAATATTTACAAAACACGGAAAATCCGGCGACACAAAATTATCCGGTAAAGTTTCTGCAACTACAATTGATAATAAATATTTATCCAATAATACTCCTCTCGGTCAAGAATATTTATTGAATGCGAGCGGAGGTTATAACTTTTTTAGTTACAATGTTGGAGTTAATTATCAAACTGAACCTCAATGGATAGAATTATTTCAAGAACAGTCCCTTAATCTCACCGGTTCAACGAATTTTAATTTTGGCGATCTAACAGGTGGCTTCTCTCTAAATTATTCTAAGCGGAACAATACAAGGGGATGGGACCCAATCTATATTAAAATGTATAACTCGATCGGACAAACATATGCCGCACCGAATACTGCATCACGGAGTGCATACCAGACTTACGCACTGAATCTGAATTATAAAGCGAGTGAGAATTGGTCTCATAAATTTACACTTGGCTATAATACACTAAATTCATTTAGTTACGATAGAACACCAAATACAACGACAAAACTATATTCAGTAACTGATTCAAGGACAGAACGCTGGACAGCATCTTATAATACATCCTATCAAACAACTTTGTTTGATCTTTTCGGAACAGCTACAACATTAGGTTATGATTGGACTCAATATTCTCATCCATTTTTCTCTTCAAAAGTTGCAGATAGAAATAATTATGATTTTGTAGATCAAAACCCGGGATATGTAAAAAATTCAGGATTCTATGGTCAAACTCAAATCTCATATTCTGATTTTCTATTCTTTACCGGTGGATTGCGTGCAGATAAAAATCCGGCAGGTGCTACTGATTCATATACGTGGTCTCCGCGTTTAGGAGTAAGTGGTGTATATGAAGTGGAACAATGGATGGTGAAAGGAAGAGTTGCATGGGGTCAATCTGTAATAATTCCGGATGCAAGCCAGGTTGCAGGTACTGTTTCTTCCACTTACATTATTTTACCAAATCCAAATTTGCAGTCTCAAATTCAAAAAGGATGGGAGATTGGTGCAGATATCTACTACTCCAGTATTTTATCTTTAGGTCTTACCTATTATAATCAAAAACCAACAAACTTAATTGAAACAGTAAATCTCGGATCGACCAACGGTGTAACTACGTATCAATATCAAAATGTTGACGAAGTAAAAAATGAAGGTTTTGAAATTAAGGCAGTAACACATCCAATTGACTGGCTGACTTTAAATATAAATTATGGTACAAATAACAGCACAATAACTAAGCTGGCACCGAATTATACAGGCGGTTCTAAAGTCGGAGATCCATTAAACGGTCAGCCTAAATATACGTTGTCAACTAATATAGAAGTTACTCCAATTGAAGGTACAACGATCACTCTAAGTGCTTTCCAATTCGGGGAATGGATTGCAGCTGATTTCTACGGATTTTTAGCTGATGTATATAGCGGAAAATATAATCCGGCTAAAAAAGCTTATCCAAGCGGGTATTTAATTACGTATCCGTCTTACACAAAAATCAATATGGGTATTTCACAAAAGATAACCGATGTATTGACAGGATTTTTACAGGTTGAGAATCTAACTAACAATGATAAATTCGAAAGATTAAATATGATTGTTACTCAACCGCGTACAATTATTTTCGGTATCAGATTTGGCGGAATAACACTTTAATTAGAAGAGATAAAAATGAAATCAAATAAAAGTTCTATAAAAAATTTCAGCAGAGCCGTTGTATATACGGCTCTGTTTATTCTCACTTTTGCAGTTAGCTTAAGCGCACAGAATAAATTTGAGATAAGCGGAAAAGCAAAAGGACTAAACAATGCAAAAGTAATTCTATACGGCGTTCCTGAACTGAGAACTTCGGATACTCTTGGAGTAGCATCGGTTAAAAACGGTAAATTCAATTTCAAAGGGAATGTCCCCAATCCAATACTTGCTAGATTAATATTTCCGGAATCTAACCGCTACTTAAGTTTTTGGATTATGCCGGGAAAAGTTGAAGTAGATTTAGATACTGCACGTGTAAGCGAAAATTCTCAAAAAGAATTAGTTCCAATTGTAAAAGGTTCAGCAGAGCAGGAAATTTACAATCTATTCAATGAGAAAGTAAAAGTTTTTTCAGCCGATCTAACGAGAGAGTATAAGAAGCTGAGTACAATAAAGGACCCGGAAGAAAAGAAAAAGCAGGAAGAAAAAGTCTCTGATATCAGAGAAGAATACACAAAGAAATCCAATCAGTTCAATTGGGATTTTGCCAGAGAGCATAACAAATCATATGCAGCATGTTTCATGTTATCATATACAATCAATGATTCATACGGACAAGCCGATGAATTAGAAAAAATAATGAATAATTTTTCCGATGATGTTAAGCAGTCATTATCATATAAAAAGAATTTCGAAGAGTTATCTGCATTGTTGAGAATTCAGCCAGGCAAACCAGCGCCGGAATTTACAGCAAAGGATCCCGATGATAAAGATATTTCTCTCTCTTCCTTGAGAGGGAAAGTTGTTCTGCTCGATTTTTGGGCATCGTGGTGTATTCCATGCATTGCGTCAATACCGTCTATGAAGGAATTATATAATAAATACAAAGACAAAGGCTTCGAGATTCTTGGAGTATCTGACGATTCAAAAGCAGACGCATGGAAAAAGTGCATTGAGAAAAATAGTATTCCATGGAAGAATGTGATAGACCGTTTTCCAAAACCACCGGCCCCATTTGGTCCTGCAGAAATAATAACTCTTTATGCATGCCATTATTTGCCTACAACAATACTTATAGATAAAAACGGAATTATCATCGCAAAAAATCTACACGACAAAGAACTGGAGGAAAAAATTAAAGAGAATTTGTAGTGATGTTAGAAGTAATAATAATTAACAAATATGGTGAGTAAGTAACTTTCGATGCATGGTTTACCCCGCTTTGCGGGGCAAACCTTTCTCATACACCCCTTCCCGCCGACCTCAAGTTGGCGGGATTTTTTTGAAAAAATAATTTTCTAAAAAAACAAAATTAGAGTAGTGCTAAAGGCAAAAATAATTGTCTTAATAGTAGCGAATAAAATATTTGGAGTAATAATGAAATACCGAAACAGTCTTTTATTGATTTTAATAATGTTGATCTTTATAACATCATTTTCCTTTGCACAACCGCAATTAGTAACGCTGAAACTAGAAAAAAATAATATTAAAATAGAAGTCGGAAAAACTATTAACGTAGTTCTACTTGCATCTATAGAACCGGGTTGGCATATTAATTCCAATAAACCCAACGATGAATATTTAATTCCTACAAAGATTAGTTCCTTAAACAAATCATTTCCGTTAAAAGATATTGTTTTCCCAACTCCGGAAGAAAGAAAGCTTGCAGTATCCGAAAAACCGGTTTCTGTATTTGAAGGTGAAGCGAAATTTGTTCTGACTTTTAATGTTGATCAAGCAGTTGCAAATGGTAAATACAAAATACCGGTAGTGTTTAGCTATCAAGGTTGCAACGACCAGACATGTATGCCGCCAACTAGTACAACTGCGGAATTGAATCTTGAGGTAATTAGTGTAACCACAAAGTTAAAAAGTGAAGTAGCCGGCGCGAAAGGTGAAGTAGAAAGCGTGAAAAGTGAAACCCGCCAAACAAACTCGCCTCGTCTTCGACAAATCGAAGCGGGCGGCAGGCAAGCGGAAGAGGTGAAAAGCGAAGATGAAAATCCGAAAAAAGTTATTGATAGTGTGGAAAAATTAGTAAATGCTAAAATGGAAGAACGCGGATTTTTCTTAAGTCTCATAATTGTTTTTCTTGGCGGACTGGCTCTTAATCTTACCCCTTGTGTTTATCCTCTAATTCCAATTACAATCGGATACTTCGGCGGTCAAACGGAAGGAAGAACAAGCAGACTTTTCGTTCTTGGACTTTTTTACGTTCTTGGAATTGCACTGACATATTCAATAGTTGGAGTAGTAACCTCGCTTAGCGGTGCAATGTTTGGTACGCTACTTCAAAAACCGGTTGTGATAATTTTCATTTGTTTAATTTTTATAGCGCTTGCATTAAGCATGTTTGGAGTTTATGAATTTAAACTTCCCGATTCTTGGACGGCAAAAGCAGGCGGTGCTAAGAGCGGCGTATTCGGCGCATTCTTTATGGGTTTAACAATGGGAATTGTTGCAGCGCCGTGCATTGGCCCTTTTGTCTTAAGTCTTGTTACTGTTGTTGCAGCAAAGGGAAATGCTGTTTACGGATTTGTAATGTTTTTTGTTTTAGCACTTGGATTAGGATTTCCATATTTGATTTTAGCACTCTTCTCTGGAAAGATAAAATCATTACCGCGAGCCGGATTATGGATGGAAGCTGTAAAACATATTTTCGGATTTGTAATGATCGGGATGGCTATTTATTACGCCGGCCCGCTCTTGCCCAAAACAGTTAATAATTATCTACTGCCGGCATTCGGAATTTTTACCGCAGTCTTTTTATTCTTCTTTGATAAAACAGGTGATAAAAATAAAGGTTTCAAGATTTTCAAAACTATTTTCTCTTTGGCGATTGTGGCCGTTGCAATTTATGCTCTCTGGCCGGTTAAAGAATCTTCTCTTAACTGGCAAAAATTTGATCAAGTACTATTCAAAGAAGCAAAAGCAAACAATGAAAAGATCATTATTGATTTTTCTGCAGAATGGTGTGTTCCATGCAGGGAATTGGATGCACAGACATTCTCCAATGCAAAGGTTATTGAAGCGGGTAAGGATTTCAAAGCATTCAAAGCGGATATGACAAAATCCGATTCGGAAGAGACTGAGAAATTAAGACAGGAATTTAAGGTCATTGGTGTTCCAACGGTATTGATAATTGATTCGAAAGGAAATGAAGTGCATCGTTTAACCGGATTTGTAAATGCAGAAGAATTTTTAAAATTAATGGATAAAGCAAAGTAGAATTGTATTGTAGAGACGCCATTTTTTATGGCGTCTCAAAATAACAAAAATGAGACGGGATATATCCCGTCTAGACAAATAATTATTTCGGTGCGTTTGTCTTGAGATAACTTATAATTGTATTAAAATTATCCTTGCTCATCTTAGGTGCAGAAATTTTTAATATTTTTCCAAACGCTTCAATTTCTTCAGCGCTTCCGGGATATCCGATGTTAGGATTTTTCGTAGGCATCACATTGGAATCGGCAATTTTATTTCCCTCTTCATCAAGGAAAGCATAAAAAGGTAAACCGGATTTTTCACCGCCGAGTTTTGCCATAATTTCTCTACCTCCTGGATTTTCCAAAGTTTCAATCTTGTCTTTCGCTTCAAGAACATCTACATGAGTAATAACATAGTTATCTTCAAATATTTTTTTTAGTTCATCGCTTTGCATAGCTTTATCTAACCGCTTGCACCAACTGCACCATGATGCATGGAAAATTAGAAAAACATTCTTATCTGATGCTTTAGCTTCTTTGTAAGCGGCTTTTAAAATGTTGTCTGCCAACTGAGGTTTAGTATCTTGACCGAATAAAAGTGTAATTGTAAATAAAGATACTAATAGAGTTAATGTTAGTTTTTTAAGCATAGAATAATCTCCTGAATACTTTGGTTAATATTTACGAATCAAATATACAAATACATTATTGCAGCAGAAAAGAAAATTTAGTTTGTCATTGCGATTCCGACGTAGTAAGGAGAAGCAATCCCAAACAAAATGAATAGAGATTACTTCCCTCGTTTGCACTTACTCGCAATGACAGGGCTAAATAATATTTATTATGAATTTAATTCGGTAATTTTGAAATGGAGAGGAAAAATTATGTACGAATATCGAAAAGAAAATAAGTTTTTTGCACAGGTTCCGGGAATGATGGAATCACTTTGCGAAGATGAATTGAAAGAACTTGGAGCTAAAAACATTAAAGTAGCTTACAGAGGAGTTTATTTTGAAGCTGACCATGCCTCATTGTATAGAATAAATTATACATCAAGATTAGTTTCAAGAGTGCTTGCACCGGTAATCACTTTCCATTGCCAGAATACAAATGTTCTAATTAAGACCGCAGAAAAAATCCGCTGGGAAGAATTCTTCACTGTTGATAAGACTTTTGCAATCTCAGCATCAGTTGCAAAAAGCAGTATCACAAATTCTTTATACGCTTCACAGTGTTTGAAGGATGGTATTGCAGATTATTTTAGAAAAGTAAGTAACGGCATTCGTCCCGATGTTAATACTGTTAATCCGGATGTTCGGATTAATCTTCACATCGAAAAAGATGAAGCAGTAATAAGTTTGGATACATCTGGAGAATCGCTTCATAAAAGAGGATACAGATTATTGGCGGGAGAAGCGCCGATGCAGGAAACTCTCGCCGCTGCAATAATTAGAATCAGCAAATGGGACGGACAAAATCCGTTGTGGGATTGTATGTGCGGATCGGGAACAATTATTTGCGAGGCGTTAATGCATTACTGCAGAATGCCTGCTCAATACTTAAGGAAGAATTTCGGTTTCTTTTACATGCCGGATTTCGATAGAAAAATTTGGGAAGAAATAAAAAAGGAATGCGATAAAAATGTTCGTCCCTTACCGAAAGGATTGATAAGCGGAAGTGATAAATCTCAAAGAGCAATTGATGTAGCAAAAAATAATCTATCGCGGCTTCAGTTTTCAGATGCGGTTGATTTATCATGTCATCCGTTTCAGCATGTTAAAAATTTTGAGAACGGAACGCTGATTACAAATCCTCCTTACGGTATTCGGATGGGGGAATTTGAAGATGTTCAAAAACTTTATACAGAACTTGGTGATTTCATAAAACAAAAATGTAAAGGTACAACTGCTTTCATTTATACAGGCGATCCTGTACTTCGTAAATCTATCGGACTTAAAACATCTAAACGAGTTCCTTTAGTTAATGGAAAGTTAGAAGGCGTGCTGGTTCAAATTGACAGCTATGAAGGAAGTAAAAAGAAATATTATGCCGCTTATAAAGCAGAGGAAGAATTATTAAAGAGGCAGCGAGAAGTTTAATCAAATATTTCTTTTATAATCAACTAAGCATGTATTTTTGTAAGTATTTCATTTAATTCTTAGTGATGCAGTTCTCTTTCCATCCTTTTTTAGGTGTGGATTAATTTGAAATCAATATATAACTTAATAAGTAAGACATATGTTGTTTTATTTTATCATTTGATAAACGGATAGATATTATGGACCGAAAAGAATTTTTATTAACACTTGGTAAAGGCGCTGCTATTGCTGGAATTGCATATTGTGTTGGGTGTGCTGCGAATGGAAGTGATGTTCCAACAGCACCAAACAATGTTGATATGACACTTGATCTCAGCCAATCAGCTAATAATGCGCTAAACACAGTGGGTGGTTCAATAGTTAGTAACGGAATTATTATTGGTAGAACAGGAACCTCTTCATTTGTTGCTGTGTCTGCCGCATGCACACATCAGGGAACAACAATACAATTTCAATTAAACAATAATAGATTTTATTGTAATAATCACGGATCAACATTTGCATTGGATGGAAGTGTTACAAATGGCCCTGCCGCCCGATCATTAACAAAATATAATACATCATTAAATGGAAATAATTTGAGGATTTTTAGTTAAGAATTCCCCGTAACAAAAAAGCCAACGCAAGTTGGCTTTTTAATTTTATCTTACTTGATTGAGATTCTACAAACCTAACATAACCAGACAACTCTTAGCAGTATCTACTAATGGTGCAAAGTAAATTCCAAAAACTAAAATTGCTGCAACCAAAATAGAAACAAGAATTGTATTTGATATAGAAGTCGTTACAGTTTGAGTTTCTTTTTCCGCTTTGGATAAGAACATATGTTTTAGCACGCGGATATAGTAGTAAAGAGAAACAACCGAATTCAATAATGCGATTACAGCAACGGCGATCATCTTTGCATCAACAAGTGCAATGAATAAATAAAGTTTACCGATAAATCCGGCAGTAGGAGGCAAACCGGTTAAAGAAACTAAAAATATTGCAAGTGATACGCCGAGGAACGGAGATGTAATTCCAAGTCCGTTATAGTCATGAATGTCTTCCGATCCGATCTTATTTGCAATCAGCATTACTACCAGGAATGCGCCGAGGTTCATTATCAAGTAAACAGAAAAATAAATTAATATTGCAAGCAGACCTTGATTTGATAGAACTACTAAACCAAGAAGCAGATATCCCGCATGTGCAATCGAAGAATAAGCGAGCATTCTCTTCATATTGTTTTGCCAAAGTGCCGAGAAATTGCCGAGCGTCATTGTAAGAATTGAAATTGCAATGAGCAAAGTTTTCCAATCGAAGACATTTATCAATTGCCACATTCCGTTTGCATCTGCATACGAAACAAATGTTGTTCTTATAAATCTGATAAGCAGTGCAAATCCGGCAGCTTTACTTGCAACTGATAAAAATGCAGTAATTGTTATCGGGGCGCCTTCATAAACATCGGGAGTCCAAAAGTGAAAAGGAGCGGAAGAAATTTTATATCCGATGCCTGCAAAAATTAAAAGACAGGCAAATGCAATTGTAAAAAGATTTATGTTTGGATTCTGCATCAGGGAATTAATTACATAAAGATTTGTACTGCCTGTTAATCCGTAAACCAAAGAAATACCGAACAGCATCAACCCGGATGATATTGCGCCGTATAATAAATATTTCAAAGCGGCTTCACTGTTCCTCTCTCTTAATTTTGTAAATCCCGAAAGAACGTAAGAGGAGAGGGACATTAATTCCATTGAAAGATAAATTAATATTAGGTCGGAAGCGGAAATCATAAAAAACATTCCCAATACCATTCCGAAGATCAGAGCATAATACTCGCCGATTCTATCTTTGATCCTAATAATTTCTTCGGAACCAAAAGTAAAGAAAATTATAAATATCGTCGCAACAACCACGATCATCTTAAAGAAAACGCCGAAAGAATCTACTGCGACCATTCCATAAGTGTATAATGCAGGCTGAAATGCAAATCCTTTTTCTCCGAATTGATTTAGAACAAAGTAACCGGTAATTAAAATTCCGGCAAGAGCAACATAAGGAATAAATTTTTTGTCCTTATGGAAAATTAGATCTGCTATTACTAAGGCAAGTAAAGAAATTGTTAGAACTATTTCCGGTATGATTAAATTAAGTGACTGGTATAGATTTGTATTTGCCATCATCAAAATTATTATCCGCTTAATGTATTATTGCTATACTGTTAACAAAATTTACAAGAGAATTTACAGATGAATTCATAACATTTAACATTCCGGAAGGA
>Ga0172367_10004947_pt1 | contig 16310 bp, 24 predicted proteins | sample Lak10m_FD_114542 | JGI IMG/M metagenome (GOLD analysis project Ga0172367, IMG submission 114542) | Freshwater microbial communities from Kabuno Bay, South-Kivu, Congo - kab_022012_10m | ecosystem: Environmental > Aquatic > Freshwater > Lake | place: Democratic Republic of the Congo: South-Kivu...
CACACTGCGTGACATGGGTTTGAAAGAAGACACAATTGGAACAATTGACGGTGACTTCGTATTTGTGAAAGGGTACTCTACACCTCGCAACCTGTACACTACACTCTTCCATGAGAATGGTAAAGTTATCGTTCTAGATGACCTAGATAACATATTTCGTGACCCAATTGGCTCAAACATTCTCAAAGCTGCCCTTGATTCTAATGGAAAACGTATTATTTCTTGGGGAGCTGAGTCTAAAGACGATGGTGTGCCCTGTAGATTTGAATTTACAGGCTCAATAATTTTCATTTCAAACTTGGAAATGTCCAAATTCCCACAATCTTTATTGTCTAGGTCAATGCTGGTTGATTTGACATTGAGCACTGATGAGAAAATTGAGAGAATTGAAATGATATTAGACGAGACTAAATGCGATGATGAAGACAAAAAAGAAGTATTGGACTTTATCAAAAAGAATGCTAACAAAGCAAAAGATTTGAATATTAGGTCTGCTCTAAATCTTCTCAAAATAAAAATGGCAGTTGGTGAAAATTGGGAGAGAATTTGCTTGTATAATTTTGCTACAAATTAGTCACAGTTTGATAAATACATGTGTGATAGTTCTTTAAAGGAAACAACATGTATTTATCAAATCTCTGCAATGAAACAAAATGCAACAAATATCAAAAAATTTATGTAAATTTAATCGAGAGGGCACCGAAAGAGCATCCAAATGATGGATATTATGAAAAACATCATATACTACCAAAGTTCTTTAAGTTAGGTGGAGAAAAAGACAAATTAAATATGTGTTTTCTGACACCTCGGGAGCACTTTATAGCTCATCTAGTTCTAACAAAAATTGTCAAAACTAAGACATTGTTGGAAAAAGCCAGTTGCGCTGTGGCATATTTCAGTAACACAAAAAATGGTCGACGACAATTTAAAAGCCATGAATTAAATGAGATAAGAAAAGCGAATTCCGTTGCATCAAAGGCTAGAAACAAAGGAAATCAACATTGGAAAAATAGACAGCCAGATTCAACAGAACACCGATTAAAAAAATCAAACAGAGCATCTTCTAGTCGATGGGTTACAAATGAAGTTGAAGAATTGTTTACTGTTTCACATGAAGCATACATTTCGAGAGGTTTCAGATATGGAAGAAAAGAATTCACTGAAGAAATAAAAATAAAAAAGAAAGAAGCTTCTATTATTGCAGGTAGGAGAAGAAAAGGCATAAAAATAACCAATACTAAGAAAATGTCTGAAGCTGCAAAGAAGCGTGATATATCTACAAGGGCATCTTCACTTAACGCGATGCACAAGAAACATCCTTGCCCTCACTGTGGAAAAGTTACAACTGTTGGGAATTTAAAAAGGTGGCATTTTGAAAACTGTAAACTGTACAGCGCAACATTGAACTAAGGAGACAATGATGTTATCAAATGAGTTGAAAAAGGGAATGCATGTTCAGCTGAAGAATGGTTGGTTCGGTGTAATGATGGACAACGCCAGGGGTAATATTCGCATGGTCGAAGTGGATGGTTATTGTAAAGAAATTGGCTCAGTGTACGTTTGGGATATTGATGCAATGTGCGACACATCCCCAGCCTGCAAAATTGAGCTGACTGAGAAACAAATAAAAGCACGCAATGCAATCAAAGCCATGGGGTTCTAAATGAACAAATAAAGGAGAATTAACATGAAAAAATTTGAATTGTTTGACGTGGTTGCGGGACCAATACCACTTGAAATTGGAAAATTCCCCGGTGGTGAAATCCGAGTTAAAGTGTCAACTATCACAGAGAGTGCAGAGCCTATTGGTAAAGAAGTTCGCATCGTTGCACATTTGTTTAATTCTGATGATGTAATGACGCTTGTAATGCTAACTGATGCACTTCGACAAATGGGTTGTCGAAAGATTCGCCTCACAATGCCATATATTCCATATGCTCGCCAAGACCGAGTATGCAATGTGGGAGAGGCATTCAGTATCAAGGCATTTGCCCGCATTATAAATTCACTGGAGTTTTCTAGCATCGTTGTGGATGACCCACATAGTGATGTCGCTGTTTCTTGTTTGGATAGAGTAATCGTTCGAAGTCAAGCAGATATTCTCAAAACAAATGCACATGTTCGTTATTGGGCTAGTCAATCCCCTGCGGATGCACAAGATAAAGTACCAACATACTTAGTTTCTCCTGATGCTGGTTCATTGAAGAAGATTTACACTGTAGCCAAAGAGTTGCCGTATTTCAAAGGTATTATTATTGGTGAAAAAGAACGTGATTTGGCAACTGGTAAAATCATTCGCACAGTAGTTCGTTATATGCCACCCGACATTGCCAATGCACGATTACTGGTTGTTGACGATATTTGTGATGGTGGTCGTACATTTATTGAGTTGGGTAAAGTTCTTCGTCCACATTGCAAAGAACTGAACTTATATGTCACTCATGGAATATTCAGCCAAGGGATGGAAGTATTCGAACCATTCTTTGACAATGTATGGTGTAACACTAACTTCAAGGATTATGAATGATTGAGATAGAGTATTTGACAATTGATTAAAGAATCTGTAATATATAAGTTATGGTGTCAGTGCTACCAATCAAAAGTGCACTAAATGTAGTACAATGCTTGGAACAAACCAGCATAACAATAAGGAGAAATCATGTCTCAACCAACTGGACTGATTCGTAACAACGTTCTTAATGCAATTGACTTTTATAAAAGTTCGCATAGGGTGCAATACCCTGTAGGCACAACTGAAGTTTATTCTAACTTCACACCGCGTTCTGTAAAACACTTGAATGTAGAGAAAGATTTATATGACGGTAAAGTCGTATTCTTCGGCTTGCAAGCATTCATCAAGAGTTTTTTGCAGGAGCAATTCAACGAAACTTTCTTCAAACAACCTCTTGACAATGTATTGAAACAGTACAAGCGCCGCATGAACACATCATTGTTCACAGATTTTGATGTTTCTCACATTGAAGCATTGCACACTCTGGGCTACTTGCCAATTCGCATTAAAGCATTACCTGAAGGTTCCAAGGTTAGCCCAGGTGTTCCAGTTTTTACCATTGTGAATACAAAACCTGAGTTCTTTTGGTTGACAAACTACTTGGAAACTATCATCAGTGCAGAGATTTGGAAGAAGATGGTGAACGCAACAATTGCAAGCCACTATCGTGGAATCTTTGTCAAATATGCTAACAAAACTGGCGCACCTCTAGATTTTGTTGCTTGGCAAGGACACGACTTCTCATTCCGTGGTATGAGTGGATATGAGGATGGTGCAATGAATGGTATGGCACACTTGACCTCTTTTTGGGGGACTGATACAGTTGCAGCCATTGATTCAATGGAAGCATTCTACAATGCAGATGCAGACAAAGAAATCATCGGTGGAAGCGTCCCTGCAACTGAACACAGCGTGATGTGCATGGGTGGTATGGATACTGAAATCGAAACATTCCGTCGTCTGATTACAGAAGTGTACCCTACAGGTATTGTGTCAATTGTGTCTGATACATGGGACTTCTGGAATGTTGTGAATGTAACAGCACCAAAGCTGAAAGCTGAAATCATGGCACGAGAAGGTAAAGTTGTATTCCGCCCTGACTCTGGTGACCCTGTAAAAATTATTTGTGGTGACCCAGACGCCCCAATTGGAAGCAATGAATGGAAGGGTGCAGTGCGCATCTTGGCTGAACATTTCGGATGCACCACAACTGACAAAGGTTATAAGATTCTCGACTCTCATGTTGGTTTGATTTATGGTGATTCGATTACTCCAAAACGTGCTAACCAGATTCTTGACAATCTTGAGAAGATGGGGTTTGCATCATGCAATATTGTGTTCGGTATCGGTTCATACACATATAACTACAGCACTCGTGATAGCATTGGTGGTGCAATGAAGTCAACGTCAGGTGTTGTCAATGGTGTCCGTAGAGCAATCTTCAAAGACCCAAAAACTGACAATGGTGTTAAGAAATCCGCCAAAGGTTTGTTGAGAGTTGAGTTGATTGTTGTCGATGATGAACAAAAGTATGTTTTGTTCAATGACCAGACTGAAGCTCAAGAGGCATTGGGTGAGTTGAAGACTGTGTTTGAAGATGGCAAGCTGATGAAAGAAGTATCTCTGGAAGAAATCCGTAGTCGTTTGATGTAACAAGTAATCGGTATGGGCTAATCGACTAGCATCAACACATACTCCGCATAATCGTAAGCGGAATCTCCCTAAATTATATTATTTTTATGTGAAAGGTTTATGATGACTAAATTGATTCTTGGTGATATTACAATTGAATTTACGGGTAGTATAACTCTCAACTCAAATGGAAATGTTAGCGAGTACCATTCAAAGTCTCTACCAGAAGGTGTGACTAAATATGGGTCAGTTGCACAACAACTCAGGGATTGTTCAGACCTTAAAAAAGGTATGTCAAGTGTGGTACACAGTCATACTATTGACACAGTCAGAAGTACAATCAATAAAATCCATGGTCCAGGCGTGTTCTCAGCTAATAAAACTGGCAATCCACATGAGTTTTTGATTACCAAACGATGAGTGAGAATGCTATCCTACGTAGGATAGCAGAACTCTCTGGCTATCCAATCGAATTCAAATGTGAGAAGTTGCTAACTGGCACAGCAACCATTGGTGGATTCCCTATTGATATAACAGTCAAAAAAGACGGAGTCCATTTGAATGGTGCTGGTGCATGGTCCGGTGATTCTCATAAACTGTCAAAAGGTGAGTGGCGAGGCAAAGGGCGATTCAAAGAACTTGTGCCTCACATTAAACGAACTCTATCTGAGTTCAACCAACCATTGGAGTTGCACTTGACTCCATTGTCACCTGTATGGAAGCGTGACTACAATCTTGTTGAAACTGAGCATGGATGGAAGATAGTTCTGTAACTCCTTGATTATTGTATGATTTGACATTTAATTATATACCTGTATAATGGAACACATTGAATGAAGAAATAAACAGGAGAATTAAATGACAAGAGAATCAGCAAAAGAAAAACGTGAACGAGTAGAGCGTGAACTAGCCGAGGAGCGTCGTGTCGAATTGGTAAGAATTTCACAAGAATACCCCAAACGATTCCGAACAGTTCTATCTGAAGCGTTGGAGACAAACTTTGAACTTCGTGCTGTAGACATCTACAGCGGTCAATATCTTTTAAATGATTTAGATAATAACAACGATTATATTGTGTATGACACATTTGAAAACACTAACAGTGTGCTCTATTCAATAGAGCTATTAGAAGATTCAGTACAACGCAAGAAAAAACAACAAGAAGAAACTCGACGCAAATATGAACTTCGTGTAGCTACATTAGCTAAATTGACTAAAGAAGAGCGTGAAGCTCTAGGAGTGTGATATGAGAGAATTAGCATCAATCTGTCGAATCGACAAAATTGAACCAATCGAAGGTGCAGATGCAATCGAAGTTGAGACTGAGCATGGATGGAAGATAGTTCTGTAACTCCTTGATTATTGTATGATTTGACATTTAATTATATACCTGTATAATGGAACACATTGAATGACACATCAGGAGAATCAAATGACAAGAGAAACAGCAAAGGAGAATCAAATGACAAGAGAAACAGCAAAAGAAAAACGTGAACGAGAAGAAGCGGAGCGTCTTTCTGAAAAAGAAGCAGCCATTTTAGCATATCCACAAAGATTCCGAGCAGCTGTTTCTGCGGCATTGACTGAGAATTTCGAATTATCAGGCATCAATGTGGAATCAGGAGAATACTTTTTAATAGACCGAGATTCTCCTCGAGGTTCTCGTGAAACATTTACAGCGTATGATACTTTCAGTGAAGCAGACTATCGTGGATGTTCATTGGCTGATCTTGAAGATGCAATACAACATAAGAAAGAACAACGAGAAGAAGCGCAACGCAAATATGAATTTCGTCGGGCTACACTAGCTAAGTTGACTAAAGAAGAGCGTGAAGCTCTGGGAGTGTGATATGAGCAAAGTAATTAATCCGAATCATTATGCATTCAAAGAGAATGACAAAGTTCAATATCGTTTGACCGCGACAGAAGAGTTTAAACGAACCGGTATCATTCGAGGGTCTGCAACTGTAGAATTAGCTGTTCTCGGCCGAACATACGTTGTTGAAGACACATCAGGTGAATATCCTTCTGAAACATATCCATTTAGTTGCATTCCTGTGTTTGAAATTCACATTCGAAAGGTTGAGTAAAATGAGCGACCGCAAATTAGCAACAATCCGTCGAATCGACAGAATCGAATTAATTGAAGGTGCTGACAAAATTGTAAAAGCCACAGTTGGCGGCTGGCAGTTGGTTACAGCAATCGACAATGGATTCAAGGAAGGAGACTTTGCAGTTTATGCAGAAGTGGACTCTTGGATTCCAACTGAGATTGCTCCTTTCCTAAGTAAAGGACAAGAACCTCGCACATATAATGGTGTCAAAGGCGAACGCTTGAAAACCATTCGCTTGAAAGGTCAAATTTCACAAGGACTTTTGTTGCCACTATCCTTAGTTGGTGATGTTAATGATACATATGGGTTTGAAGACGGACAAGATGTTACTGAAAATCTTGGCATTCAAAAATGGGAAGCCCCTATTCCTGCTCAACTAGCTGGAGTATGCCGTGGCACATTCCCTAGTCGTGTACCTAAAACTGACCAGGAGAGAATTCAAAATCTTTCTAAAGAGTTGAAAGAATGGATTGATAGCGACCTACATTGGGAGGTAACAGAGAAATGTGAAGGGTCAAGTTGCTCCATAATGTTCTTCGACGGTGAAATTCACGTTGCATCACGTAACATGGACTTAAAAGATGCAGAAGGCAATACATTCTGGAAGGTGGCAAAACAAAATGATTTGATTGTTAAGCTCGAAACATTCTGTCGTGAACATGATGTTGAGATTGCATTGCAAGGTGAATTGATTGGACCAGGAGTTCAAGGTAATATCTACAACTTGAAAGACCACGAGTTTCGTTTGTTCGACATCTATGATATTAAAGAAGGTAAGTATATTGAGTCAAAACAACGTTTGATTCTTGCTGATGAATTGCAAGTTAAACATGTGCCAATTGTTGCACATTCTGCAAATTTGAAGGATACTTTGGGTTTGACTTCAATGGAAAGTGTGTTAGAATTTGTTCAAAAGAAGTCTAGCATTGCAGACGTTAATGCCGAAGGGATGGTCTTTAAATGTATTGAAGACCCAAGCATCAGTTTTAAGGCTATCAGTAACATCTATCTATTGAAACAAAAAGATTGAAAATGAAAGTTAAAATTACAAGTTGTCATGGCAACAAATATTGTTGGTATAAAGACAAAATTGGCGAGATTTTTGACGTTGGTGAAGATGATGGTTCACTTCATTTTAAAGTAAAAAACTCGAGTTATTCTCTAATACAAACAAGAGATTGTGTTGTTCTATCACCTAAAGAAGAGTGTTTGTATAAAATTGAGCAGAAGGAAATAGAACTTCAAGCATTGAAAGATGAGTTAAAGGAATTTGATAAGAAGTATTTCATCTTGTACAAGTTCCCAAATATGAATGGTTGGCGAGTGTCGGACGGAATGTATAGATCAATTGAAGAATTCAAGAATAGCTTAAATCCTGTCTCTTTTTCTATAGATGAATGTACTGCTCGTTTGATTGAAGAGTAAATAGACGTGGTTATACAGATGATGTTGAGATTATTGACTTGAGTGAGTATGAAGAGGTAGATGATGAACAAAGAACTTGATGAAAAGCTTGTTGCAAAATACCCTAAAATTTTCAAAAACCGTCATGGTAGTCCAAAAAACACTTTAATGTGCTTTGGATTTGAAATTGGTGATGGATGGTATAACATCATTGATTGTGCATGTGCTTTAATTCAGAATCATATTGATAGTGGCAGAGACTTTAAAGCTCGTGCACTCAAATACAATCGAGCATTGAGAAAGACACTCGCTGGAGACTCCAGTGCACTAATTAAATATTATGCTGGTAAAGTGCCAAGTGAAAAGGCCATGCAATGGGCTACAAAATCTGCACTTGATGACTTGAAAGAACCAAGATTTAGAAAAGTGTATGAAGAATGTCCTCAAGTAGTTGCAGTTCAAATAAAAGAGAAATTTGGTGGTCTGAGATTCTACTACAATGGTGGGGATTCTACAGTAAAAGGAATCGTTGCAATGGCAGAGGCAATGTCTTATCGTACATGTGAAGTATGCGGCAATGTAGGTGAGCAAAGAGGTGGTGGTTGGATTAGAGTTCTCTGTGACGAACACAGTAACTAAGAATTGACAGATAATTTAACAAACTTTATCATAATTAAATGGAGAACAGAATGGCTGAGAATTACAAATTTATCAAAGCAGAATCAATTTATGACCCGGATTTGATTTTTTATCATTTGGAAAAAGAAGCACTAGAGAAGGTTATTGATGGTGTAAAGTTCATCGAAGTTACCCCAGATTTTGAGCGAGTGCAATTCGTTCGTATTGATAGTTTGAAACCCGTTGGTTTCGTTATGAAGAGATATTAAAAGAGAGAATAAAATGCGTAATTTCCCTGGCAAGCAAAAACCTCAAACATCAACTGTTCCAACAAGTTGGCTACCATATTTCTCATCATTGTTTGAATCTGGCCCAATGCAACATCTTTTCAATGATATCTTTGAATCCGTTCAACCAGAAACGAAAAAACCAGATATTGTAGAAGTTGTTCGTTATTTCCGTGACTGGGACTATGACATTGGTCAGATTTCTTCAACTGGTGGAATGACAGCAATCTGTCAACTTGATTATATCAACATGAAGTTGATTGTATATCCAGCATTCTGCATTGGCGGGGATAACTTCAGTAAAACTGAAGGGCTTAAAGCTGCAACTAAGAATAAAGAACGAGGTGCAGGTTTTGTGTTTCCATTGCATCGTAAATTGTCAATTTATGATAATATCATGCAAGGAATTAACAATGAAGAAGATGAATGTTATTCAGATTATGCAGATAAAAAGTTGGCAGACAACTTCTCAATTTGGTATCACAATCAATGACAACCAGAGAAGATTTGGAGGCAATGTTCCTCAACTCTGAAAAATTCTTTAAAGAAGTTGACGAGATTGTATGGAAAAATGATGCATCTTACATGGAAAGTATTATGCTCGTCTGTGATGAAAAAGGAATTGACCCGGAAGATTTGGTAAGGTTAAAACTGATTTCACCAATTCTAAAAGTTAAACTGCAAGAGGAAGCTGTGGCAAACGGACAGCTTAAACAGACGTCAACTTTGCCACTATGAAAATATGCCAATATCAGCATATCGGTTCTTTACGATATATCAATCAACGAATTTGCATTTTACAAGCAAGTATGATGCACTCAAGTACATCGGAAAATCTAAGACGATAAACAAAGAAGCATTTGACAATAGAAAAGAGAAGCAATTATTCGAGTATTTTGCTTCTAAAATGGAATCAACTAAAAATGCACTACACTTTTGTGTATTTAATTTTCTGGAGTCAAACAACTGGTTGTATGATGAATATGAAAAAGCAAATGACGTATTTTTGAACAAACGAAGATTCTATTCAACATTCACTAAAAACATCGAAGTAGATTATGAATATATCAAAAGACTCAAACATGATAAGAATGTATCGTTCAGCGACCTTGTCAAGGAAACTAGAAGCGGAAACAAACCACCTCTTCTTCAAGCTTTTCTTAACAATCATATTAGTGCTGAGTTCATTTGCCTTCTTAGCTCTAATGGCACGTTTCTATCTGACTGGCGCAATAAATATATGATAGACCCCTATGTATCTGAGAAGTTGTTCAAACTTGACAAGTACACAGCATTTGTTAAAATAATTAGACATGGATAAGAAAAAACATTCAAATCATTTCGAGGATTCTGAGCAACATTTTAGTAACAAACATCGAAAAAAAGTCCAACAGGAATTCCAAGAAGATGACCTAGGATTTGATGATGAGAATGATGAGTTGTATTTGGAAGTAAAACGATTTTTGAAGTGATTTCTGGGACTTCAAAATATACATTATGAGTAAGTGATAATAACAGCAGAGTTGGCAAAATGTGGCGAGATGCCGTTAGCCGTTTAAATAAGGAGTATCAATATGTCCGCAATGGATAGGTTGTTGAATGCAGTAAATAAAGCAAAATCAGGTGGTCAATCAGAGCGTGAAGAAGATTATTTCTACTACCCAGCTCGTGATGCCGCAGGTAATGGTTCAGCAGTAGTTCGATTCCTACCGGGAACAACACCAGACGATATGCCATTCGTCAAACTCTACACACATGGTTTCCAAGGTCCTTCAGGTAAATGGTTGATTGACAACTGTCTTACCACAATTGAAAAAGATTGTCCAGTCTGTGCGGCTAACAGCCAGAATTATGCTACAATGACCAAAGAAGAAGCTCGTAAGAAAGGTATGAATCGTAAGACTTCATACATTAGTCGAGTGTTGGTTGTTGAAGATAAGAAGAATCCTGACAATGAAGGCAAAGTGTTCTTGTTCAAATATGGCACAAAAGTGTTTGATAAGATTGCAGATGCTTTGAACCCTGTTGATGAAGATGACACAAAGTTCAATGTGTTTGGTTTGGAAGATGACAAGTCTCCTTGGCCTGTATTCAAGTACAAGATTCGCAAAGTTGATGGTCAAACAAACTACGACAAGTCGACTTTTGAGAAGGATGACACAGACGTTGATGTCAATTTCAAGAAACAATTCACAGCGGACAATGATATTAACAAGTTCATTGCACCTGAGAAGTTTAAGTCAGCTGAGAAGTTGCAAGAGCGTTTGGATTTTGTTCTTGGTAATGCAGCTCAAATCAAAGCATCCAAACCTAAAGTTGAAGATGATGAAGATGAAGAGTTCGAGTCTGTTAAAACAACCAAGCAAGACAAGACTACAACTAAGCGTGTCGAAGTTTCAAAGTCGGACGACGACGATGATGACATTCTTAACCTAGTAAAGTCTCTGACGAACGATGAATAACAACACTTCGTTCTAAAGTAATTTAGACAAACTTGACCCTCGTAGCCAAGAACAGTGATAAGCTGTTATCTGGGTTGCGAGGGTTGTCTTTTGTTCGCTCGGACTTATTCATATTCATATTAGGTGCACTTACATTACTTATTTGAGGTGCATTCATCATAACATTGTTCATTGCAGCTGCATTGGTTTTAGCAGCTGTGTCAGCTTTAGCCGTTTCAACTTCGTTTTGTTTTTGTTCTAATTTTGGTGCTTCAGGTGGTATTGGCTTAAATACACTAGAACCTGTCAATTCATCTGTTTTTATATCTCTTCTTTGACCATTTTCATCACTATAAAAAGTCGCTTTAGGGTTGCTTTTCAATGCGGTTTCTTTATTTGCAACTCTCTGTCTCTTTTTATGTGATTTGCTATCACCACTAATCACTTCGAAGAAGGATGGGTGCGAAGCTTCACTACCCACTGCTATACCCAATTGTTTGCTCTTCTCTTTTGATTCTTTGCGATATAAATATTCACCATACGCCATTCCACCAACCAACGCAGCTGTAGTTGTAACGGCCATTGTAGGTATAGAGGCCACAGCGAGTGGCGCAGCACTAGTAACAGGTATGCGTGGAACTTTCTTAGGCTTAGGTTTGCGCTTTGTTCTATCTGGCAAATCAATACCAGGTAATGAACCAACACCAGGTAGTGAAGGGAACCCCATTCCACCAACATTTAAATTATCCAGTTTCTTGTAAATCTTCTCAAGCCAAGATGTTTGTTCCTTCTCAACTTCCAAAGATTGTTTGACTGTTTCATCTTTTTCTTCATCTTTCTCAATTTCAGAAGCAATGTCATCATTGGACATCTTATAACTTGGACTGCCACTTTCAACTGGCGCAATAGGAACAGGTACAGTTGGTGCTTCAGGTGCAACTGGCGTAGCAGGGGTAGTTGAAGACGTTTTATCCTTCCACTGCTTGACTTTACCTGCAATACCTGAAATCAAAGCAGAAGACATATTGAACAATGCTTTCTCACCAGTGTTCATATAGTCTTTTGAACGCTCTATTTTAGCACCAACAGTATTAGTTGCATTTAGTACACGCTGCTTTTCAAGCTTACGTAGTTCAACATTTAGTCTTATACTTTCAGTTGTGTCATTCTTTAATCTTTTTGCATTTTCACGAACCGTTTTAGCATATTCATTGTCTGCCATGTAACGGTCTCGGTCAATAACATCTAATTTATTCTCATCTTTTGTGTTTTTAGTGTTTGGATTGAATGTTCCAAGAGAAGGTGATATTAAAGAACGGAGAAACCCCTTCTTTGGTGCTGTATATGTTGATTTTTGCTGTTTTGATTCTTCAACTTCAATACCCAAATCTTTGTATGATTTGTCTCGTACTTGTCTTACAATGGTCGATGTCAATTTCTTATGAGCACTAACTTTAAGGGCTTTACTACCTTTTACAGTTTTAATAAGGTCAAGATTCTTTAGAACATCTTGAATATCAACTGGTAGTTCATCAACTTTATTACGAACAGACAGAAGATACTTTTCTAATACTTGAGCAAATTCTTCTGGTTTAACTTTTGAAAGTAGTAGAAGTTCTTTGTTCTTCTCTTCTATTTTTCTATCACGTTCTTCATATGAAATTGAAAGTGGGTCTTTACTTCGTGCAATTGCTGAGTTTACAAATGACTCAGCAATTGCACGACATACATCTTGAATTCGACGTACTTGATTTGCATTCGAATCTAATTCAACTTTTTCAATATCTTTTTGTGTGACTTTTGCCATTATTAGCCTTTATCTTTTTCCAACTGTTGGTCTAGTAGTCCAACATAAATTGTTCTCTCCCATGGAATCATATCTTCCATTTCAGTCAGAGACCATTTAAACTTATACATCAAGTAGAAGTTGGTTTTGAAGAATTCTTCTAGGCCACCTTGCGGCAGCCCTATACGAAAAAATCTTCTAATCCTTCTACATGAATGTCATTCTTTACACCACACTTACAATCATATGACAAATCTAAACAAAGAACAGGGAAGTTATCTAAAAATTCATGGAACCCTTTAAGTTGCATATCTGTCAATGATTCAATAAATTCAATTTTCTCATCTAACGTAAATGAACTTGCTTCTTTGACAGAATCCCCTTCAATGAATGAATCAATAGCAAGCGCAATTGCTTTTGTTCCATCGTCATCTGATGACACTTCCATTGATTCTTTGATGGATGGATAACGTAATGTCACCCATTGATTGTCACTCAATTTAATCGTTGCAGGTTTTGTGTCAGCATTTTTAACAGTTGCAGTTGTCAAATTAAGAGTCATTGGTGTTTTATGACCACACTTTTTACAAGTTGCTTTGATGTTTATGTCCTCACCTTTAGATTTACTTCTAAGGTTTATGAACAAGTATTCAGCATCAATTTTATTTAAAGTGTCAATATTGTACTTATCAAATGTGCAATTTTTAATTATTTGATTAACTGCATTAATGATTGATGCGGTTTCATTCTCTTCACGTGCCATAAGAAGAATCTTTTCTTCTTTAACAGTGAATGGACGATATTTTACTTTGTTCTTGGATGTCGGTAGAACAAGTTCGTATTCAGGTAATTGCATTGTCATAATAGCCATTTTATAATCTCCTTAATTCAATCAAATTTTCTGTGGGTCAGAGAACCACTGTGGAACTTTTACTAATGTATCTTTAACTTGGTTTACTACACTTATATCGGCTGTGAAAGGTCCAACTTTAAGTCTGTTGTCTTTTACATGCGATTTATACCATTCAGCCATTTCAGATTGTTTATCAGTCGGCGGTAAAGTTGTTTTTCTATTTGTATGTAAATCTTCTGCTGTCAATGTCTCATAAACTATTTCAACTGTCACTTCAGTGTGATTAGTGTCACCTGAGCCATATTGGACATTCTGCACAGTTTTAACAAAACAATCATGTGCGTGATATTTATGTATGCCTAAGAAATTTTCATCAGTGACTGTGATACTCATTTCAAATGAATAGTCCTTATCACCTTTCTTATATCTAGGGGAATATGATGAAGGTTTGTTTGGGTCATATTCGAACGCTTGTTGCTTTCTGAAATCTAAGAAATATTTTTCAAGTTCATGCAGAATATCAACATTGAATGTCAGCCAAATTGGGTCTTGTTCTAATCCTGTTATAACTTCATACTCCAAACCATATATTTTTGCACCTTGAGTCTTCGCTCTCCAACCAGGTAACACTACACGATTGCAATGGAAACTAAGGTTCTTATTTAATTTTTCATTTGTTCCACTTGCAACAGCCATCTCAACAATGAAGTAATACCCTTTGGAAAGTCTAAAATATCCATTCTTAAGTTCTGCAACAAAGTTTGATAGCTTGAATGGGTCGGCGTCAACTACTTTTTCTAAATCAGATTTTACAGGAGCCGGTGATTTGAATGCACCAGAAGCTGCAACTGCTCCTAATACAGCCGCACCAGCTGGAGTAGTTAATGTTGACAATGACTGTGTAACTGCGCCTTTTATATTCATTTTTTACTCCAAACTTGTTCATTCGATGCCTTGTGGAATCGACACAACGGCAACCAAATCACAAATTCCCATTCTTTAGGTGGGATGACAATAAACTTACTTTTTACATGTGAAAACAAATATTGCTTCACACAATGTTTAACTTCTGGAAATTCGGATACATTCCTCAATGTTTCCCAAGTAACTGCCAATTTTGCTTTAGGTGACAATTTGTCATCTGTTGAATACACCATCAACTTTTGCAACAATCCTGCTCTTACATGAGGATGTAAATAATGTAAGTTCAATGCAGTGAAATGAGTTGATGTTGCTGAAAACGGTAAAACCATCGGAAAAGTGTCATAATATGGCAACTTTTCCTTTGTTTTTGGGTCATAGAAGAAACTCACCAAATCACCGGGTACTATTCTATCTCTTTGATGAGCTTGATTGTCACCTAAGAACTTTTGAGCAGACATTCCAGCCGCTGCATTTCTTACATTATTCTCATACCAAGACCAAGAAAGTTTTGTTTCTTTCTTTGCATCAGCATGTACTTTGTTTCTTAAATCCATTATTTCCTAATCCCGAGATGTTTCTCCGTTAGCACCAAAAACACCATGTTGTGTTGTTTGCAAAAATGTGTTGCAGCCGCCCATTTTGCTTGATTAACCAAATACGTACTTGTTTCAGTCAACAGTCTCTTTTTGTTCTTTGTTTGCTTTGGTGGTGAACATTGAGCTTCTGGTTTAACTTCTACGATGTATTTGGTCTTCACCCCATTCAAAGCAACAGTTTCAACAAAAAAGTCAGGGAAGTACCTGTGAATCTTATTATCAACAGGACTCATATACGGAACAATAAGTTCCTCTGAACCCCATCGCAATATACTAGGATTTGTATCAAAAAACACCATTGCTTTCTTTTCCCACCCAGAGCGATAAGTGATTTCTGTAACATCACCCACATATTTTTCTGGATATCTTGGTGTATATTTCCCTTGATGATATTTCATGGATTTGATGATAAATACATGTAACTAATGACATTATTTATGTGGTACACATATGGCATACAGAAGCAATTCACAAAAATTAAATGAATCATACAAAGAACTGCTATCTTTTAAAAAGACAGAAGGTTCTCATAACGAATATAGTACATTGGAGTATCCTATAGGTGAATTGGGCGGAGAAAAATATCCACATTACACAATCATCTATATCAACGAGAATAGTAAAGCGTCGTTTAAAGATGCTGAAACAGTTGCAACCTATGTACCAAAATCTGAAACTAATGCAGTTTCAACATCTGTCAATGCGGCTAATATTGGTAAAAATGTATCAAACGTTTTAGATGGTAGTACTGCACTCGGTGTTGTTGGTAAGTTAAGTGAAATGGCTGGCGCAGAAGGTTTAAATAGTGATAAAATCAATAAAGCCATGAAATCAATGGAATTTGATGCTGGAAGAAAACGATTGAAACGAGCAATTTGTTTACCCATGCCAACTTCAATACGTGCAAACTATTCTGCTGAATACTCTGCATCTGAAGAAATGGGTGCGATGGGGGCAACTATATTGGCTGCAATAAATGGGTCAGACATTAGTGACACATTGGTGCAAGGACTTGCACCAGCGGCTGCTGGCGTGGTGGTAGGTTTGCCAACAAAAGTTCTTGGAAGTGTAACTGGTAGTAAAACACTACTTGAGGCAGGTGCCTCAGCTGAAGCTATAACCAAGAATTTAATGCAAAAATTC
>Ga0172367_10004949_pt1 | contig 16309 bp, 12 predicted proteins | sample Lak10m_FD_114542 | JGI IMG/M metagenome (GOLD analysis project Ga0172367, IMG submission 114542) | Freshwater microbial communities from Kabuno Bay, South-Kivu, Congo - kab_022012_10m | ecosystem: Environmental > Aquatic > Freshwater > Lake | place: Democratic Republic of the Congo: South-Kivu...
GCCAGGCCCGCCGCGACGGCGCCCAGGTCCGCGAGCTTATTGCTGGTTCTCTTGGCAGGCACGAGGAGATTGTACAACACTTGGGCGAATCCGATGACGTCCGGCCTGCTATAATCGGGCCGGATACATACCCCCGGAAAAAGAGAGGCGAACCGTTGTCTCGTACGATCGACGACATGGAGGAGCCCGCGGGCTTCCCCTGGAAGAAACTGCTGCTGATAGTGTTCGTCGCAGGGCTCTGCTTCGTCCTCGGGGCGGGGGCCGGGATGGCCCTGCTGGCGAGGTTCGGGGATTTTCCGGCGATCGAGTCGGCGGCGGCGTACCGTCCCAGCGTCACCTCGAAGATCTTCGACCGCAACAACCGCGTCGTCGGCGAGATCTACCTCGAGAAGCGGAACGTGGTCCCCTTCAAGGCCATCCCGCCGCACGTCGTCAACGCCTTCGTCGCGGCCGAGGACGCGAACTTCTTCCAGCACAAGGGCGTCGACTACTTCGCCATCGTTCGCGCGATCGTCAAGGACGTCCTCTCCGGCGGGTTCGCGCAGGGGGCGAGCACCATCACCCAGCAGACGGTCAAGTCCCTCTTCCTCACGCCGGAAAAGAGCGTCGGGCGGAAGCTGAAGGAGCTGATCCTCGCCTACCGGATCGAGAAGAAGCTCTCCAAGGAGGAGATCCTCTACCTCTACCTGAACCAGATCTACCTCGGCGACGGGGCGTACGGCGTCGAGGCCGCGGCGCAGGCCTACTTCGCCAGGGGAGTTTCCTCCCTCACGCTCGCCGAAGGGGCGCTCCTCGCGGGGCTGGCGCAGGCCCCGACCCGCTACTCGCCACGGGCGCACCTCGACAAGGCGAAGGCCCGGCAACGATACGTGCTGCGCCGGATGGCGGAGGTCGGGTTCATAGACAAGGACGTCGCGGAGAGTGCGTACGATTCTCGCCTGGCCCTGGCCCCACCCTCCACCTTCCGTTCGAAGGCGGCTTACTTCCTGGAGCACGTCCGCAACTATCTCCAGGAGAAGTACGGCGCGGACACGATGTACCGGAGCGAGTTCAGGATCTACACGACGATCGACGGGCGGCTGCAGGAGGCTGCGTACGACGCGGTGACGCAGGGCGTCCGCCGGATGGAGGAGGCGAACAGGTACCAGGGGCTGCAGGGAGCGCTTCTGTGCATGGACCCGGGCACCGGGGGTGTGCTGGCCATGGTCGGCGGCGTCGACTTCGCCATGTCGCAGTTCAACCGGGCCCTGCAGGCGCGGCGGCAGCCTGGTTCGGCCTTCAAGCCGATCGTCTACGGCGCCGCCATCGACAAGGGGAAGACGGTCGTATCCACGGTCGACGACTCGCCGATCGAGTTCGCGAAGAGCGAGACCGAGATGTGGAAGCCGAAGAATTACGACGGCATGTTCCTCGGGGCGATCACCCTGCTCGAGGCGCTCGCGAAGTCGCGCAACCTGGCGACCGTCCGGCTCCTGAACGAGATCGGCGTCGACACCGCGATCGGGATGGCGCGCAATGTCGGCATCCAGTCCCCCATCGAGCGGAACCTCTCCATCGCCCTCGGGTCGTCCGGAGTTACGCCGCTGGAGATGGTCACCGCGTACTCGACCTTCGCCGCGGGCGGGCAGCGCGCGACGCCGTTCTTCATCCGGGAGGTGCAGGACGCGCAGGGACGCGTGCTGGAGCGGACCGAACCGAAGGTCGAGCAGGCGATCGCCCCGGAGACGGCCTACCTGACGATCCGGTTGATGCAGGAGGTGCTGCGCCCGGGGGGGACCGGCGCCTCGGCGGGGAGACTTTCCCCGAACCTCGCCGGGAAGACGGGAACGACGAACGAGAACACGGACGCCTGGTTCATCGGCGGATCCCCGGACCTGATCGCGGCGGTGTGGGTCGGGTTCGACACGCCGACGTCCCTGGGGGGGCGCCAGACGGCGGCGTCGGTGGCGCTGCCGATATGGACGCAATTCTTCGGGCGGGCGCTCGGCCACGTCCCCGACCGGGAGTTCCCCGCGCCCTCGGGGATCACCTTCGCACGCGTCGACCCTGTCACGGGAAAATCCCTCCCGCCGGGAAGCGGCGAGGGTATGATGCTTCCGTTCAAGCTGGGCACGGTGCCGGAGACCGCCCCGGCGGGGAGACAATCGCCGTCCCGCCGGGGAGCGGGCGACGACCTGCTATAGCACTTGGACCCGGGTCAGGTACCGTCCCGGAGACGGTCGGCGAACTCCGGCGGAAGCCCGGCGCCGAGCACTTTCCGGCAGGCCGCCTCGACGTCGTACGACGCCCGGCCCCAGGTCACCTTCCCGTCGTCGGTGTCGAACAGAAGGAAGGAGGCATCCGGGTCGCGATCCCTCGGCTGCCCGACGCTGCCGGGGTTCAGGAGCGCCCGTTCCCCGGGCATGAGGCGGAACTCCTTCGCGGGAACGGGCTCCACCCGGCCGTCAACCCGCCGGACGAACCCTCCCGCCTCGTGGGTGTGCCCGAAGAAGATCGGCCCGGTGGCCACGGAAGCGAAGAGGGTCGAAAACTCCTGCTCCGCCTGGTCGATGGAATCGACGTACCTGGCCGGTTCGCTGGGGGATCCGTGAACGAGCAGCGCGCCGCCCTCGATGAAGCGCTGGACGGGAAGGCCGAAAAGGTAGTCGCGGCACTCCGGGGATATGCGTTCACCCGACCATAGGGCCGCCTTCCGCGCCGCGGCGTGAAAGTTCCGGCCGGTGGCGCGCCCGCACGCCACGGCGTCGTGGTTCCCGGAAACGCCCGCAGCCGCGTTGGCCATCGCCCAGCGGATGCACTCTTCCGGTTCCGCGTTGTACCCGGCGAGGTCCCCGAGGTGATAGATCCGGTCCGGCCGGCGTCGGGCGAGCTCGGCCGCGACCGCCGACAGGGCGTCGAAGTTGGCGTGGATGTCCGAGACGATTGCGACGATCAAGCGCTTTTGAGAGCCTTCCCGAGCCCCGGCGGAAGAGTCCGGACGGTCCGCTTCCTCGCCGAATATTCCCTGACTATGTCCATGAAGATGTCGAGCTCGTACCGCCGGTCGGCGCGCGTCCCGTCGAAGTAGAAGACCCGGACGGGCAGGCCGTCGCAATCGCGAGACAGGCGCGGGTAGATCGCCTCCGAGACGATCCCGTTCATGCAGGAGAACGGGTTGATGTCCAGCACCCCGTCGGCCCCCTTCCGGTGCAGGTAGACCGTCTTCGCCACCGACAGGAGCATCTCCCCCAAAGTCCCTTCGGGAACGAGGTACGGCCGCGCGAGGTCCAGAACATCGCGGATGTCGTCGGCCTCCTCGTAGCCCAGGAAGTCGTCACCGAACACGCCGTGCAGTTCACGCTCGTCCTTGTGCTGGAAGTGCCACTTCAAACGCGCGCCGAACATCTCGAGGGTCAGGTGCTTCCGGAACCGCTTCAGCAGGTGGAGGTGGGCTGCGTTGGTGTACCAGAGCCACTCGCTGACGTCGGAGATCCAGCACTCCCCGCCCGCCTCCTCGACCTTGCGCACGACGTCGTCGTTGCTGAACGTGTTCAGGCGGCAGAAGATCTCCCCCACGATGCCGATGAGCGGCCGGGGATCGGAGAAGTCCGCCGGAACGGCGTGAAGCATGCTCCGCCCCCGGACGAGGGATTCCTTGAGGCGGGCCATCCGCTCCTTCGGGTTCTTCCCGCGGGATTCGACCGTGGCGCAGAGATCCGACAGCGCCGCCTGGTACGCCGCGTCGGACGAACCTTTCTCAAGTTCATACGGACGGGTCCGAAGAAGGAGCTTGGTGAGGAGCTCGCCGCCGATCACCGCCCTCCAGGCGGTGCGGAGAAGTTCGTCGGCATGCTCCCCGACTCCGCTGTACCCGTCCTCGCACGTCGGCGAGACGACGGTGACGCCGTCGAACCCCATCTCCTTGAGGACTCCCCTCATGTAAGGTCCGTACTGGCCGAACCGGCACGGACCGTCCGAGGTGGGCATGAAGATCGCCATCCGCTCGGGGGCGATCTCACCGTGCACCAGGAGCTTCAGCGCGTCTCCCAGCGTCACCTTGAGCGGAAGGCACTCCTCGCCGGAGGAGTGGCGCCCCCCGAGGACCATCGTCTCCTCGTCGGACGGCGGCATGGACTTCGCGTCGATCCCCACGGAGCGGAACGCGGCGGCGATTACGCGGACCCCCGCCTCGGACATCGCGGGGAAGTATACGGTCTTCCCGGAGAGCGGAGAGCCGCTCACTGCTGCGCCCATGGTCGGAGCACCCCCTTGCTGTCGAGATACGCCTCGCACCGGGTCACGTACCCCGCGTCGTTGCCGTGGCCGTCGAACTGCAGCGTCAGGTACGGGGACCCTGCCGCCTTCGTGATGAAGTGTCGCACGAAGGAGTCGGGGCCGCACTTGAAATTCGTGATGTAGATCAGGTGGAACTTCGGACGTTCCCGGCACCACTTCGCCGCGGCGATGATCTTCCGCCCGTAGTTCCAGAACATGTTGTCGTTCACGTCGCGGACGTCGATGCCGTCGACGGGAAGGAAATCGATAGGGATCACGTTGCCGCCGTACTGGTCCCTGAGCTTCACGGGGATGTTCAGGTTGACGTCCCGGTCGTAGAGGTTGTACGGGCGCCCAAGCAGGACGATGGCTTCCGCCCCCGCCTTCTCGACTCGCCCGATCGCCTCCGCCCCGGCGGCCGCCAGGAAATCGGCGAGTTTCGCCTGCTCACGGTACCCGTCGCGGATCCCCTCCCGGATCTCCTTCCGGGAGACGCCCAGCGGACCGAAGCAGTCGAACAGGTCCTCCACCATGTACTTCTCCCCGTCGCGGAACCGGACGGTGGGAGAGAGCAGCTTCTGCCGCAGCTCCTTCTCCCACTTCGGGACGGCGGCCACGACGAACGGCAGAGTCTGCCCCCACGGGCAGAATTGCGAAGCCGTGTGCGTGTGGGCCGTCTCGGAGTTGATCACGTTCGGAAGAAAGAGAAAGTCGACGCCGGAGGCCAGCAGCGCCCCGACGTGCCCGTGGGCGACCTGGATCGGGTAGCACGGTTCGGCGACGGTCCGCTCGAACCCCTCGCGGGCGATCGCCTTGTCGGTGCGCGGCGACACCTTGACGCCGAACCCCATACGGACGAGAACCCCCTTCCAGAAGGGGAACCGCTCGTGGAAGTACATCGCCCGCGGGAACCCGACGGTCCCGCGCGCGCCTTTTTCCGGGGTATCGGCGACGAGCCGGTCCATCCACTCGATCCGGCGAGCCACCAGGTCGTCGATCACCGGCTTCGTGTCGGTGCGGGCGGCCTTGCGGTACTTTTCGGAGCATTTGTCGCCCCAGTAGGTGCGGCTGTCGCCGATCCGGATCTCCTGCATGTCGCAGTAGTTGCTGCACCCCTTGCAGACGAACTCCCGCCTCCGGTAGTCGACCTTCGAGAGGTCGAACCCCCGGAACGTCGTGGCCTCCTTCGTCGCCCGGACCTTGTCGCGGGCGAGCAGCGCCATCCCGATCGCCCCGATCACCCCGTTGTGCGGAGGGACGATGATCTTGCGGCCCAGCACCTGGGAGAAGGCGGCGGCGACCGCGTCGTTGTACGCGGTCCCCCCCTGGAAGTAGATCGTCTCCCCGATCTTCCTGCCGCGCACCACGCGGTTGAGGTAGTTCGCGACGACCGAGTACGCGAGGCCCGCCACGAGGTCCTGTTTTCGGGCGCCCCGATAGAGGTAATTGTTCAGGTCCTGCTCCATGAAGACGGTGCACCGCTCCCCCATGCGGACGGGCGCGTTGGAGGAGAGCGCCATCTCGGCGAACTCCCCCTTGATCCGGATCCCGAGCCGCTCCGCCTGCTCCTCGAGGAAAGACCCGGTCCCTGCGGCGCACGCGTCGTTCATCGCGAAATCGGTGACGACGCCGTTTTCGAGGCCGATGAATTTGGAGTCCTGCCCGCCGATCTCGAAGATCGTGTCCACCGACGCGTCGAAATACCGTCGGCTGATGAAGGTGGAGCCGGTCTTGTGCGCCGTGATCTCGTCCTGCACCGTGTCGGCGCCGACCAGCTCGCCGATCAGCTCCCGGCCGGACCCGGTGGTCCCCACGCCGCGGATCGCGATCGTGTCGCCGAACTCGGCCCACAGCTCCTTCAGACCGTCGGTCACCACCTGCACGGGACGCCCCTGCGTCCCGACGTAGATCTCCTTGAGGAGGTTGCCGTCCCAGTCCGTCACCGCGAAGTTCGTCGAGACCGATCCGATGTCGATGCCGAGGAAGACCTCGGGCCGGCCCCCGGGTTTCGGGGGCGCCTTGACGCGGTCGCGCAGGAAAACGACGTTCTCCGTCGTAAGGGGCGGCCACGACGGGAACGAGGACTCCTCCGCCTCCTCGACGGCAGGTTCACCGGCGATCACCGGCGTCTCTACGGACGCGCGCTCCGATGAGGCGACGGCTGCGCCGAGCGCGCCCATGTGGGCAAAACCTCGCGGCACGACGACGTCGTCGGACGGGAAACCGAAGGCGTCGCGGATGGCGCGGACGACCCCGGAGTTCTCGAACAGGCCGCCGACCAGGGCGATCTTCGGGACGGGATCCTTTCCCTTGTTGATGCTGCTCTTGAAGTTGCGCGCCACGGCGTCGCACAGCCCCTTGAGGATCTCCTCCGGGGAGTACCCTTTCTGCTGCGCGTGGATCATGTCGCTCTTGGCGAACACGGAGCATCGGCCGGCGATCCGCGCGCTGCTCGCGGCGTGCGCGACCATCTCGCCGACCTGCTCCACCCTCAGCTTCATCCGGTGGGCCTGCTGGTCGATGAACGACCCCGTGCCCGCCGCGCAGTCGCCGTTCGTGTCGTAATCCTTGACCGTGGGGACGCCCGCGTCGCCGGACGCCTCGAGGCGGATCACCTTGGCGTTCTCCCCGCCCATCTCGAAGATCGTGCGGACCTCCGGATGCGTCGCCGTGACGGCCTTGACGAGGCAGCGGAAATCGTTCTCGTACGTCGCCCCAATGAGCGGCGCGAGCTGGCGGCCGCTGCGCCCGGTGACCGCTATCGCCCGCACGTTCCCCTCTCCGAGGACCGCGAGCCACCTGCGAAGCCTCTCCGGGACCTTCCTCACCGGATCGCCGAGGAGCCGGTCGTATGACAGGTTGTACCCCTTCCCCGCGCCGGGGAACGCCAGGCCTTCGGGATCGAGGAACGTTCCGCGCACTTCCGCGGACGGTCCCGTCGAACCTTCCGGTAGAAAAAGGGAAAACTTCATGCTGATCGAGCCGACGTCGATGCCCAGGAACAAGTCGCATCTCCTCAAGGAGTGGAATATGGGAGTCCACCTGCGTATCGCATACAATGGTCGTGCCGGAACGGCGATCGTCGATAAAACGGCCGGTTGCGAAACCACCGGCCCGGCGACGGGATGCCGCCGCCGTCCGATCGGACAACCGCTTATCCGATCGGACACCTCGTGAGTCCGTGGAATTACCGGGCGAGGCGGGGTATAGTGGAGAGGCGGAGAACCGGAAAGGGGCGCGAATGTTCGGTATAGGCTTCCAGGAAATGCTCATCATCCTGGTCGTGGTCCTCATCTTCTTCGGGCCCAAGCGGCTCCCCGACCTGGCCAAGAGCCTCGGCAAGGGGATCGCCGAGTTCAAGAAGGCGTCCGACGAGGTCAGGAAGGGGATCGACGAGGCGGTGAAGGAGGAGGACGGGGAGGAAACGCCGAAGCCGCCGGAGGATCTCTCCTCTTACGGGAAGGCCCCGGGGAGCGATCCCGCCGCCGTGCAAACCGCGCAGACCGAACCGCCGACTCCGGCCGACGTCCCGATGGAATCCAAACCGCCCGCGGGCGAACCCTCGCCCCCCGACGACGCCTCCGCGGGAGCAGCCGCTCCGGAGACGCCGGTGCCGCCCCCCAGGCAGGGGTGACGCCGGTTGTCGACGAACGCCGGGGAAATCCGCCAGCCGCTCACCGAGCACCTCGACGAACTGCGACGCCGCCTGATCCGGGCGCTTGTCGCGCTGGGGATAGGCACCGCCCTCTGCTACAACTTCGCGGAGCGGATCTACGCCGCGCTCCTTTCCCCCCTCACCGCCAGCCTGCCGGCGGATTCGCACCTCATCTTCACGGAACTGACCGAAGCGTTCCTCACGTACTTCAAGATGTCCCTGTGGGGGGGATTCGTGCTGGCCTCACCGGTGATCTTCTACCAGACGTGGCGATTCGTGAGCCCCGGACTGTACATGAAGGAGCGGAAGCTATTCCTGGTCTTCACCGGATGGTCAACGCTCGGCTTCCTCGCCGGGATGGCGTTCGCCTACTTCGTTGCGATCCCGTCGATCCTCTCTTTCTTCCTTTCGTTCGGCCGGTCGGTCGTTGTTCCGATGCCCTCGATGCGGGAATCGCTGTCATTGGTCCTGCGCCTCATGCTGATCTTCGGCGTCATGTTCGAACTTCCGCTGGCGCTTTTCCTCGCGGGGCGAGGCGGGATCCTGACGCCCGGGTTCCTGCGGAAATGGCGCAAGGGCGCCGTCCTCGGGGCCTTCCTGCTGGCCGCCGTGTTGACCCCGCCGGACGCGGTGTCCCAGATCATGATCGCCTTCCCGCTGTATGCGCTGTTCGAGATCGGCATATTGATGTGCGCCCTGGGGAGCCGCCGGCGCGACCGGGCCGTTTCGAAAGACCTTCCCACGGCAAAAGACCCGTCTTGAGTCCCCGGGGAAAAATGCCTATAGTCTGGAGAAAAGCGCGACGTCGCGCGACACCGTCTTCCGGAGGGTCGGGATGATCATCGAGTGCCAGACATGCCACGCGCGGTTCCGCCTCGACGAGTCCAGGATCAGGGGGAGGGGGGCGCGCGTGAAGTGCCGCAAATGCGGGGACAGCATCGTCGTCCTCAAGGACAGCTCTCCGCCTCCCGCCGCCGCCCCTCCGGCGCAGGGCGGAGACGGCTTTTTCGACCTGGGCTCCGCCGTACGCGATTCCGCCGGCGACGCCCCCGTCTCCCCTCCGTCCGTCGGAAACCTGATCCCGTTCCCCGTTCCGCCGCGCCCGGAGGAACCCGAAGCGAAGGAACCCCCCTCCCCCTCCGCGGAAGCGGCGGAGCCGGAGAAGGACGAGGTGGATCTGGCCTTCGACCGGTTCCTTTCCGAAGGCACGGGAACGCCTTCCCCATCCACCGTGGAACCGGAGTCTGCGGTCCCCACCCCGTCTCTGGAAGCGGGCGGCACGGTGGAGACCGAGGCGACCGCCGCATCGGTGGCGACCTCCGGACCCGACCTCGGTGCGTTGACCCTCGACCTCGGCCCCGAGGAAAAACTCGATATCCCTCCCGCATCGGAACTGCCCCCGCCCGAAGAACCGGCCGCGGAGGAAAGACCGGCACAGGAGTTCCTTGGCGGGGGGGGGCTACTGATCGGCAACTCGGACATCTTTGATTCCACGCAGATGAGACATGACGACGCCGGCGACGAGGCCCCCCCCGAGATCGGCGACATCTCACTCGATATATCCTCCACCCCGGACGACGCGACGGCTCCATTCCTGCGTGGACCGGAAGCGCCCGCGCCCCCTCGCGAGGATTCCGCTTCTCCGAACCGGGAGGAAATCTCGCTGGAGGGCAACGCCACCCCGCCGGCGGCGCCCGTCGTCGATATACCACCGTACCGGGAGGCGGAACCCGCCGCCGCGCGTACGGCGGAGCCCACGGCGCGGCGAGGAGCCCCTGCGCCGGAATCCCCGCGTCCCCGGTCTTCCGCCCTGCCCGCCGTGGCGGCTGTGCTGGCGGTTCTCCTCGCGGCCGGCGGCTATCTCGGCTTAACGACCTCCGGAAGGAAGATGCTGGAAGGAACGGTCCCGGGAGTCGCCGCTTTATGGGGGAGCAAACCGGCGGCGTCGGCGGCGCCGAAATACGACCTCCGGAACGTTATCGGATATTACGAGAGCGGCGCCGCCTCCCAGAGGATCCTCGTCATCAAGGGGCAGGTGGCCAATCTCTCCACGGTGGAGAAGGGCGGCATAAGGATCCACGCCGCGCTGCTGGACAACACCGACGCGGTGCTGATGCAGCAGGCGGTCTACGCTGGAAACGTCCTGACGGGGGAAACCATAAAGAAGGGGACCAGGGAAGCCTTGTCCAAAACCCTGGGAAACCGGTTCGGGGAGGGGTTGGCGAACATGCAGGTGGCCCCCGGCAAGGCGATCCCGTTCATGGTGGTGTTCTTCGACGCGCCGGCCAACATCGACAGCTACAAACTGGAGGCGAAGGACGGCGAATAACCGACTGCGGGGGGCGGGTTTCAGCCCCCTCCGCGCTACTTCTTTTCGCCGTTCCCCTTCGCCGGGGTGACGTCCACCTCGTTCTTGTCTTTCATCGACTTCTTGAAGTTCCTGATCCCCTCCCCGATCCCGGCGCCGATCTGCGGAAGGCGGCCGGCCCCGAACAGCAGGACCACGATGACCAGGATGATGAGAAGCTCGGGAAGACCGAGTCCGAACATGCCCCCTCCTTCGGAAAACACACATTGAATCTCGTGCTCCGCTCCAGTTTACTCCGTACCGAAGCGGGTTGTCCGCTAATTTTCGCGGATCGTCTCCTCGACTGCGGCCCCGAAGTGACGGCCCGCACGGTCCTCGACCAGCAGCACCTCGTCCCCGACGGCGATCCGGGAGATCGACTTCGTTTCGCCCCCCGGTCCCACAAGACGGATCGTCTCGGCGTTCTGCAGCACGATCGAGTGTTCGTTTCCCGAAGGACCTACGGCGCGGACCAGCACGAGCGGACGGCGCTCCACCTTTACCCGGCCCACCCACGCCGCCTCTCCCACTCCGGAGTCGTCGACCAGGAGCACCCCCGAACCGGCGACCAGATCTGAAAGATACGCGGTGCGTCCTCCAGGAACGCGGCAGTAGGAGTGGACCGCACCCGCGTTGACGCGGAAAGGACGCGGAAGGACGTACGGGTTCGGTACGTTCTCGGCGCACACGAGGAACATCCCGGCGCTGCCGTTCCCGACCAGCATGCCGCGGCTCCCCTCGATCCAGGTGCACGTGTCCACGCAGACGCGGTCGCCCATCCCGAGGGGAACGACCCCGGACACCCGCGCGGGAACCGGCGACACATCCTCGGCCTTCGCACGGGCGGCGGCGGCGAGCGCTCGCATCCCGGCGGAATCCGGCGCGTCGAGGACCAGCCCGTAGACCCCCTTTTCCAGAACGCCCCGGTAGAGCGAGACTTCGGCCGGCGTCCGGGCCACGACCAGGATCGTGCGGCCCCAGGCCACCAGGTTCTCGAGGGGGATGATCTCACGGTCCCGCGGGAAGACGACCCACGCCGCGTCCTTCGGCGAGCCTGCGATCCTCGATTCGTCTTCCTTCCCCTCCATCCGGGTCACCAGGAAATCGGTCCCCTCGCGCAGGTCCCCCTCGGCGCACGCCGTCGCAATTCTCCCCAGTTCCCGGGCGGACGAAGCGCGGCCGTCCGGCACCCAAAGCGCCTCCACCCCCGATTCGATGGCGGCGACGGCCGTTTCCTTGTCCCACGGGACGACCCGAGCGATGAGCCGGGGAAGATTCAACGGGTGCTCCGTAGGATTCGGCGGAGTCGCCGCAGGAGGGGTGGCGCAGCCGGAGCCGTATTCCCGGACGGATGCACTACGGTTTCGCCTTGAGGATCCCGAGCGCCTCCCGCACCGTGGCGCCGCCGTGGACGATCGAGACTATGGCGCGCACCATGGACGCCGGGGAGCGGTGCTGGAAGACGTTTCTGCCGATCGACGCCCCCGCCCCGCCGGCGGCGATCGCGTCGTGGACCATCCGGAGGACGTCCTCGTCGCTCGCCATCTTCTCCCCGCCCGCGATCACCACGGAGGAGGCGCACCCCTGCGTGACCTCGCTGAACGTTTCGGGGGATCCCGTGTACGGGACCTTGACCATGTCGGCTCCCATTTCCGCCCCCACCCGCGCGGCGTGGCGGACGTACCTGGCGTCGTACTCGTTCCTGATCTTCGGCCCGCGCGTGTAGATCATGGCGAGGAGCGGCATCCCCCAGCGCTGGCACGCGCTGGAGACGGCGCCGAAGTCGCGCAGCATCTGCGCCTCGCCCTCCGCACCCAGGTTCACGTGGATGGAGACCGCGTCCGCACCCATCTGGATGGCGTCCTCGACGGTGGCCACGAGGACCTTCCGGTTGGAGTCGGGGGCGAGGGTGGTGCTGGCGGAGAGATGAAGGATGAGGCCGATGTCCTTGCCGTAGCCGCGGTGACCGAACATGGCGGCCCCGCGGTGCACGATCGCCGCGTTCGCCCCCCCCTCGGCGATGAGATTCGCCGTCGGGGGGATCTGGATCAGTCCCGGGATCGGGCCGACGGTCACCCCGTGGTCCATGGGAACGATAACGGTCCTGCGGGTGTTCCGGTCCATGATCCGCTCGAGGCGGATCTTTTTCCCTATCATCGGGTATGCGCCTCCGGCCCGGAAAGTACCGCGGGCGGCTCTCTTACTTGAACGCTCCGCGAACCTTGAGCAGTTCGTTCAGGTAGGTCAGGTTGTCGGCGAATTTCACCGCCTCCTCGTACTTCACCTTCCCGGCCGCCACCATTTCCGCTAGCGTCCAGTCGATAGACACGAGCTCGTCGACGTTGGTCTGCATCATTCCCCGCAGCTGGTGGGCCTTCCCCTCCCGGATGGCGTTGCGCACCCGGAGGGAGGTCCCCATCTTTTCCCAGGCGAGCACGCGCCCAGAGCCGTTGGCGCGCTTGAGCAGCCGCTGTGACAGGACGAGGAGCAGCGACTCGGCCAGCTGCGCGCGGACCTGCGGCTGCTGGTTCGCAGGGAAAGCGTCGATGATCCTGTCCACGGCGGCGGTGGCGTTCATCGAGTGAAGAGTCCCGAGGACCAGATGCCCCGTCTCGGCGGCGGTGAGGGCGATCGCAATGCTGTCGTAGTCGCGCAGCTCCCCGATCACGATCACGTCCGGATTCTGCCTGAAAATGTGCCTGAGGCCGTCCGCGAAGGAAAGGGTGTCGGTTCCCACCTCCCGCTGGTTCACGTTGGAGTTCTTGTGGCGGTGGGTGAACTCGACGGGGTCCTCGATCGTGATGATGTTGGATCGCCGCTCCCGGTTGATCATGTCGACGAGCCACGCAAGGGTGGTCGACTTCCCGTGGCCGTTCGGGCCGGTGATGAGGATCAGCCCCTGGTTTTTCAGGCCGAATTCGCGCAGGAAGTCGGGGATCCCGAGCTCCGACGACGACGGGACGTCCTCGGACACGTGCCTGGCGGTGAACGCGATCGAGTTGCGCTGCCGGTACAGGTTGCACCGGAAACGTCCGATCCCGTGCAGGGAGAACGCGAAGTCGAGCTCGAGATTTTCCTGGAAGTGGCGCCGCTGCTCCTGCGTCAGGATCGCGTAGATCATCTGCTCGACCTCCGCGGGCTTCAGGACCGGGAGGTTGAGCCGGCGGATCTCGTTGTCGACGCGGATCGACGGGATCGCCCCCGCGGACAGGTGCAGGTCCTGCCCCTTCCAGGAGAGGAGCACCGTCAGCATCGAGGACAGGGTGTTCTCCACGCGGACGTGCTTTGCGGCCTCCTTCCCGGCGTCGAACTTCAGCGTTGCGTCCCCGTACCCGTGCGTCTGGAAGAACGCCAGGGCCAGCTCGAAGTGCGAAGCGGAAAGGATGACCGGCTTGGTCGCGTGCCCCGACTGGAACTCGACCTCGGTCAGGGCCGATATGTCCGTCGGGTCGACCATGCCGACCACCAGGCGCTTCCCCTCGAACCCGATCGGGAGGAGTCGACGAAGGCGGACGGTTTCCATCTTGACCAGCCGCTGCACCGCGGCTGGAACTTCGATCTTGGCGAGGTTGATGTGCTGCATCCCCAGCTGCCCGGAGAGGGCCTTGAGCAACTCGTCTTCCGTGAGGAACGCCAGCCGGATGAGGTTCTCCCCCAGCGTGCCCCCGAGCTGGCTCTGATTCCGGAGCGCCTCGGCCAGCTGCTCTTCCTTCAGGACTCCCGCGGTGACGAGGATCTCTCCGATTTTCAACTTCTTTTCCGCCATGCTCCGCCTCCATGGACCAGCCATTGAATCACCATCAAATCTATCGCAGAGGATGGACGAGGGGCAACACCAATTTCACGAGCCGATCGGCTCAGGCGGATCGGCTTCTTCGCGAACAGAGGGACGCGACGGGGCAACTGCCGCAGACGCCGCGGCGGGAACGGGTGCACACCCCGAGGATGCCGAGACGGGTGAGGGGATAGTCGAACTTTACCGGGTCCTCCGGGCACGCGAGGCGCAGGGAGGCGGTTATCTCCTCCGCCATCCGCCAGTCCGGCGTCTTCCGCCGCGTGAACCCGAGAGCACAGCCCAGCCGCGCCATGTGGGTGTCGAGGGGAACAACGAGGTCCCGCGGCGACACGGCGCTCCACAGACCAAGATCGACGCCGTCCGGGCCCCGGACGACCCATCTCAGGAACAGGTTGTGACGCTTGCACGCCGACCCGCGTTCCGGGCGCGGGAACAGGAAGTCGCGCTGGCGCGGAAGGTCGTCCCCCCAACGGTCGCGAAACCACGACAGGAACCGCCCGAGGTCCCTCTTAGGGTCGGGGGGATCCACTCCCCTGCGCTCGATGTACAGCCGCTCGAGCGATCCGTGCGCGAGGTACGCCGCGCGCACGCAACGGAGGAAACGGTACACCCCTTCGGACGAAATGAAACGGTGGGCGACCGTCGCGACGCGACGCAGGGGAACCGGATAGGCGCCCGTCAGGGCGGCGCGAGGCGAAGGGGACAGGGCGTCGAACAGGCGCGTCAGGAAGGTCCCGATCTGCCGAACCGATCCGAAGGCGAAAGACGCGGAGATGAACGCGGCCGCCTCGGCGTCCAGGGGATCGGCGTACCGGTGTGGAAACGCGACCGGGTCGGGGGAAAGCTCGGCGCCACGGCCCTCCGCGAGCAGGCGAAGGAGGGGATCGCGGGCAGGGGATGGGCGAGGGACACTCCTCCAACCGCAGTGGGAGGACACTCTTCCCCTGATCCCCCGACAGATCAAGAATGTCCCCTGAAAGCGCCTGCGCCTTGCAGGAATCTTCTCCCGCCGTACCACACGCTGTAAAAAACCCTCTGTGGCTGGTCCCGGGAATACTACGGGATGACCTTGTTCAGCGGGTATTCGACGATCCCGGAGGCCCCTTCCTTCTTCAGGAGTGGGATCAGGTCCCGGACGATCTTCTGATCGACGATGACCTCGAGGGAGAACCAGCCGGCCTCGCTCAGGGTGGAGATCGTCGGGTTCTGCATGGCGGGCAGCACCTTGAGGATCCGGTCGAGGTCGCCGCGGCCGACGTTCATCTTCAGGCCGGCCTTCTCCTCCGCGCGGAGAGCGCCCTGCAGGAGCAGCGCGATGTTTTCGATCTTTTCCCGCTTCCACGGATCCTTCCACGCCTCACGGTTCGCGATGAGAACGGTGGTCGACTCGAGGATCGTCTCCACTACCCGGAGGTTGTTCGCCCTGAGGCTGCTCCCGGTCTCGGTCAGCTCGACGATCGCGTCGGCCAGGCGCGGCGCCTTGACCTCGGTGGCCCCCCAGGAGAACTCGACCTGGGCCTCCACCCCCTTTTTCTTCAGGTAGCGCCGCGTGAACTGGACCAGCTCGGTCGCGACGCGCTTCCCCTGAAGATCCCGGACCCGCTGGATCGGGGAATCGTTCGGGACCGCCACCACCCACCGGACCGGGCGCAGCCCCCCCCTCGCGTACAGGAGGGGACACACCTCCTTGACCCTGGCGTTCTGCTCCAGCACCCAGTCCCGGCCCGTCAGGCCCATGTCGAGGATGCCGTCCTGTACATAGCGCGCCATCTCCTGGGCGCGGATCAGGAGCCCCGAAAGCTCCGGGTCGTCGATCGTGGGAACGTAGCTGCGCGATCCGACGTTGATGTTGAAACCGGCCTTGCGGAACAGGTGCAGGGTGGACTCCTGCAGACTCCCCTTCGGCAGGCCGACGTTCAGTATGCGATCCTTTTTCCCCTTCATGGCGCTCCTCTTCGGATGGAAACGGTTAAACGTAAAATTATACACACCGGTGCCGACCATGCCAAGGATGAAGCCGATCGATGAGACGGATCAGGGAGGGGAAGTTCCGGGGACGATCCTGCGCAGAGCCTTCGACGCCGCTTCCCTCACGCCGGTATCTGCGTCGTTCGCCATTCCCCGCAGAAGGGGCTCCGCGCGCACGCCTCCCCGGCGGCCTCCCGTACGTAAGGGTCCGGATCTCCGAGCAGGGCCGCCACCTTCTCCGCGGACGCCGTGTCTCCCGCGTCGGCTATGGCCCGGCAGGCGTAGTACC
>Ga0172367_10004950_pt1 | contig 16309 bp, 15 predicted proteins | sample Lak10m_FD_114542 | JGI IMG/M metagenome (GOLD analysis project Ga0172367, IMG submission 114542) | Freshwater microbial communities from Kabuno Bay, South-Kivu, Congo - kab_022012_10m | ecosystem: Environmental > Aquatic > Freshwater > Lake | place: Democratic Republic of the Congo: South-Kivu...
GCGTGTGCTGCGACTATCCCTGCGCCTCCTATAAAACGAATAACATCAACTGGTGTAACAACTATAGTAGGATCTTCCTGAGACATACCCAATGGTTGGCATGTTATATACTCATCAATTATCAAGTCGCCAACAACACATACATTTAAATGTGAAAACTTGTGAAGTAAATTATTTAATTTTGAAGGCAGAATATTATGTCGCTTAAGATATTCTTCCGGTAAGCTTATAGAATGCTGAGCCAGATGATTAAATTCTTTTCGAATCAAATCAAGTGAAGAAAATACAGTTTCACCCGAACTAAATAACAGTCGACCACCATACTCTTCAATAGCAACTAATTCAGGATTAAATCGTGATTCATGCTCTTTACCTTTAACGACTACATCTGGCTGAATTGACTTGATAGTATCAATTATAGAATCATGAATAATAAACGCATCATCAACCCAGCTAATACTTCGAACACCCTCGAGGCGAAGGTGTTCATGAACATGTGCAGCAACAGCAGCAAGCTTATCAGAATAAACTGCTACAATCAAACGATCACCACACTCTTTCGCGAAACGAAATAAGCGTAAATGCCCGGGATGTAGGACATTAAATGATCCAGAAACAAGAACTGTCTTCAATTATTATTTTTATATTAAAATGTTTTGTATTTAATCGTTTTTTCTGATAAGACTAATATATTGTTGACCTCGCCCCCACCATTGGGGGAAATGCTTTAGTTCCATATCAATATGACCTGATTTTAATAATGTTATGGCTTCGAGAATTGCTGTTGAGGTTTCAGGGGCTTGTTTTTCAATATGAGTAGATATTTGGTTAAATACCTCAAGTATATCCTTCCATGCAGATTCATCGCCTTGCTCAATCTTACACATCATATCCCATGATTGAGAGCCTAATTCTTCGAGTTTTATTCCGAAATCTGTAGAATGTGCCGGGAATTCATATCGATAATCTAAAAGATTTAAATTTGTCTTGTAGTAGTTATCTAAAGCCTTATTATTAAATTTCCGATTTTCCCCTGTAAGATCCTTATACCATCTCCAATCAGTAAACAAACGCGGAGAAAAACCATGAATCTCAAATTGTTTATCCAAGCAATCAATTACTTCTGGAATACTGAGCAACTTTCTATACTGTAAAGGTTGCACTATATTATCCAATATCCAATCTTCTACAGGTCTGCTCATACCACATAAATATTGCAAATGTGTTTTAATGTAAGGCACTAAATTACGTGCTTGTTCGTGTACATCCCCGAGAGATCTAAAAAAACGATCACGATACAAACGAAGCATAATTTCAGACAAATAAGAGATCCCATTGATAGTTGTTACACAGAGCACCCCTCCATTGGTTACAAATTCGGATACATACTTCAGAAGCGGCAATGGGTTGCTCTGATGCGGCAAACATCCTTCCGCCCAGACCAGATCATATTTATTATCTGTCTGGTATTCCTCAAATAACGAATGATATACTTCTATATCGCTTGAAAGATAAGATTTTAACAAATTACGCGTATCCTGAACTCCTTTTAGATTACCATCAACCAAGTCATATTTTCCTGGCTTTAAGAAAGCCATATATAGAGCATTGTGGCCCGATCCAGGACCAAACTCTAATATAGATTTTCCAGATATAAAAGCAGGAACAAGCCCGAGAGATCTAAATAATGATTCTCTACGCTGAAAATGCTTGTTAATATCCTTAATATCTTGCGATACTGGTGAAATATGATTTGATTCATAAAACCCAACAAATGCCGGCTTACCTTGCATGAGAATGTTTTTGATTTAAGATATCACGAGCTATACTTTCTTGACCAATAATAGACAAACCACCGTCAACAAAAAATGATTGCCCTGTTATAAATGATGATTTTTCGCTGCAAAGATAATCAACAATATTCGCTATATCTGTAGCGTCACCCATACGACGAAGAGGCGTGATCCTCTCTATCATTTTTCTTATAGCATTATTTTTGACAAAATAATGTTTGTTTTCAGGCTTTATAATTGTGGCAGGCAAAACAATATTACATCTAATACCTTTAGGCCCTAAGGTTGCTGCATAATATTTAGTCAAACCATCCAATGCTGCTCGAGTAGCATGATAAGCCGATGTTTGTTCTTCAAGAACGAAATGCCCAGCATTAGATCCTAATATAATTATCGATGCCTCATTATTAAAAGAGTCTTTAAGGTGATTAATAATGTTATCAACCGCTTTAACTGTTATATCAAATTCATCATCCCACTGTGCACCTCTATAACGATGGGCAAATATTAAATAGTTTATTTTTATATTTTTATCTATATCTATTATATCCGGGATATTAATTTTATAATGATTGGCGTCTGATAAATCACTTCTGGACGCAGTATATACTTTATCACCTCTTTCTAAAAACGCTTGTTTAATAACCAAGCCAATTCCTTTTGTACCGCCAATAATTAATGTTGATTTTTGGTTCATATACTGTCACTTTCTTTTATTAACATTTAGAATCACCAGGACAGCCGTATAATTATAGCAACACACAGGAAATCAACTACCCCGTATCCGAGCTACTGGATATGAATTCATTTTTCATCAATCTGTCACGAAGCAGAGCTTCGGGGAATATATCCCATAGAGATTCAACTAAAGTATTTGCGTTTGTGGTAACGGTATAATCCAGTGTCCACCATCACTCAAATATTTTTGGTGCCTGGCAATTATGCTTGCTTGATGCTGCCAAGCAAGTATCACCACATAATCAGGTAAATCTTCATATATCTTTTCCGATGAATAGACAGGCAAATGATAGCCTGGCGAATACCGACCTTGCTTCACTTCATTGTCATCAACGATATATTCAATAAATGGTTCTATTTCAAAATGATACAGCAAAGTTGTGGTGCTGTGAGAGGCGCCAAAGCCAACAATTTTTTTACCCGCACTTTTTAGATGAACAAGCGTTTCAAGTAACTTATTTTTTATTTCCGCAAGCTCCATACCAAACCTTTGGTATGTCTCAATATTGCGCATTCCAGCTTCTTGTTCTTCGATAATCGTTTTCTCAACAAAAGAATCGACTACCCTTTTACCATTTTTCAACTGCCCTACGACACGAATAGATCCACCTTTTGGAGCCATTTTTTCAACATGAATCAGTTCCAAGCCGCATTTTAAAAATACATTTTTCAGCACGTCGACCGTGAAATAGGAGAAATGCTCATGATAGATATAATCAAACATGTTGATTTTCATCTGCTCAGGGTGATACCCCGTTTGCACAACAAATATACCGTCTGGTTTAAGAATCTTAGCTACATTTTTAGTAAAACCAACAACATCATCAATATTAGCGTACATGTAGTTGGCCGTAACAACGCTCGCTGACCCATACGCATCCAATATATTTCCGGCAATTTTATCAGTGAAAAAGGCATTGATTGTCGTCAAGCCTGTCTCGTTAGCCTGCAATGCAATGCTGCTGGCCGGTTCAACCCCAACGACTTGCATTCCTAACCGTTTGAATGAAGCTAACATTGAGCCATCGTTACTACCCAAGTCAACAACCAGTGAGTCTTCTGGCACAACGAAATCATCAACTATATCTTTAGCATACTGATCATAATGGCTTCGCAAGCCGACAGTGACACCACTCACATAAACATAATCAGCGTAACTGGCTTCAGGATTTACGATATATGGCAGATGCACATAACCACACTCTTCACAGATTGCAAGATCAAGTGGATATACAGGCTGAACTATCTCTTTTTTTGCATGGCTAACAAACTGATCTTCCAATGGAGTATCGTTGAGGTGCAATATGGTAACTATTCGATTGCTGCCACAAATACGACAGTGCTTGTCATGTCTCAAAACTTGTTCGCTCATAGGTGTGCGCCCTTTTTCCTGATTAATAATTCAGTTTTATCCATGAATTCCTTTGAAGTTTCACCCTGTTCAGCAGGAGCCCATTCCGGAAAAATGGTGCCCTCACGCAAGAAAGGTCCCTCAATAATCTCATGAAAAACAAGAAATTCCGTCTTAATTATGAGTGTGTGATACATCCCTTCCGGCAATCGCTGATAAAAAACTTTCCCGGTATCCATTGCTCCCATCTGGATAATTCGGCGAATTGATCCGTCATCATGAAATAAGAGGACATCAACATCACCTTCCAGAATCGCCATCGACTCGGCTTTTTGAAGATGTTTATGTGGACGAACATAACAATCTCGCGTATGAACGATAACCATTTCATGCAATCTGTCATTGGGTGAGCGGTGTGTGCACAGTCGTACCCGCTGCCTTGGATTCAGTAGCGCAAGTCGCTTTAATTCTTGAATGTCTGCTTGAGTGATAACAACAATGTCTTCATCAGGATAGAGCACTTCGGCACTTTCACGACGGATTTTAATCATTGGATATGCTCCAAATAGAGTTCGCTATTCGGGAATATTGAAGCGAATATACCGCCTTTTTCGATGAAGCGATGCTGCTTTGCAATCACCTTTGGCTGATTTTGAGGATTAAGCCCCAACAGGCATACCTTGAAATCACCAGAGTAGAGCACGTCCGAACCTACAATTGAGAGACCACCAACTGGCATCTGCAGGCCCTTTTTATTGGGATTGTCATCGATAACACAACTAATGAGATCGGCCACTTGCATCAGTGAAATAAAAGCCACGGATAAATGTCCTGCTCCAAACATAGCAATTGCACCTCTCTCCCTACGCATGGTTTCCAGTTTTTTGCGTACGTCAAACTTGCGGTTCGCCAAAATTTGTGCGAAGCTCTTTGCTCGCTCTATTTCTTCAGCTACAGCCTGAGGATCTGCAGTCACACCATTCCCTTTAACCGATGCTTCCTGGACAATTGCAACGAGAGAATTCTCCAATGGATACGGCACCGATTCATAATGAGCAATCAAGAATCCAGATTCAAGCAATAAGTGCCTGAACGTAAAACTTGTGAAGTAAAATATATGCTCTTCCCAGACTGTGGTGCAATCACCAGCAGCAAGAGCTCTTTCACAGTCAGGAAGTTCCCATACAATATATCCACCTGGGCTAACCATGCACCTGATGGCTTCAATGAATTCCGGCAAGTTATAAGCATGCTCAACAACATGTCGAACAATCAGCACATCAGCCGCACCACGATTCTTACGAATTTCCTCAGCCCTTGACGGCGTTAAAGCACACTGGTAGGTTTCGACATTTGCGCAAGGATCCGAGATACTCAGATCCTGCAAAGGATCGATTCGCCAATTTTTAGTATAACCCAGTCGTTCTAACCGTCGCAGAGTTGAGTCATCCTTAAAGCTGTAAGCGCCAAATACCGACGTTGGAGTAACCCCGGGAAATTTGATTAACGTCTGGACCAAAGCATCCAAATGATCCTCTGGCTCAAAACAGGTTAGCCAGTCGTAATTTGGCCTAAGTTCTTCCACTGGAAAAGGGTTACCAAGATGTATCAACCCTGTGTCAGTATTGATTCGCAACTGCAAAGGAAAACTTGGTACAGCCGTCAGGCTACCGGCAGGCAAGAAACGGTTGGAAACCGGCTGAATACCAAGTTCAGCGAGCAGCTTGCCAGATGACGGAATATCGTGGTTAGCCTTAATGTTCACTGGTAAATGGCGGTATGTTTTGATCAAGTATTTTAGCCAAACCCTCTTCTAAAGAAGTAAAATAAAAATCATCTGGCAAAAGTGCTTTAATGTTGCGTGCATCAAAAGCGTTATTGGCCTTTTGTTTGCTGCGAGGCCGAGTATTAACCTCAAGAGATGGTATTTTTTCTTTCAAGATTTTTACGGCGTCAACAAAACAGTATTGCGTGCCGCTCACTACGTTAAGCTCACCATTAAAATCGTTCTCGGCAAGAAATTCAATGATTTGGCACAGATCCTCAATATAAATGAACTCCCGCAATTCTGTCCCGTCTCCCCATAACGTTATGAGTGTTCCGTCCAGTGCAGCCGCCGAAAACCCGGAAGGCCCATAAGTTCGACCTTGGTCATGCGGACCATAAACAAGTGGCGGTCGTAGACAGACTAACGAGGTTTTTTGATTGGCCGTACAGACTTTTCTTAATAGGCGCTCAGCAGTGTACTTGTTAATACCGTAATATGATGTTGGATTGACTGGTGTCAGTTCGCTGATGTTTGTATTCTCAGTTTCTTCTCCATAAACAGCAGCGGAACTCATAAATATAACGCGCTTGATCGGGTGTTTTTCCAATAATCGGCAAATATTTTCAATAATTGCCATGTTCTGCATGTAGGCTTCTAAAGTATCCCCAAATTGCCTTTTGACAGCGGCGGCCAGTACCAATGTTGTCTCTGGCAAAAAGAAAGGAATCAGTCGTGATGCCTGCTCTTTGTTAGTAAGGTCAATATCGGGCAAAGAACACCCTATTACATCCCAATTCGATGACATTAGCATTAGACGTTCCAAATGCGATCCGATAAAACCGGAATGGCCGAGAATAACTATTTTTTGTTTTAATATCACTCGTTAGATTTTAGCGTTGGGGAGTGCATCTTACTCAAAATAGATAAACTCATAATCGCCGCTGTAACAGAAGTGCTGATAAAGCCAGACCCACTCCTCTTCTTCAAGAAACGATTCACAGGTAAGTGCCCAGCACTGCAGATTGAAAAGTTCCTGTTCGTTTCGATAGCTCTCAAGCATCACATAGCCCTGCTTGCCAACCCTTTCAATCTGAAACAACGCTGATTTGAGTTCAAATAAATGCAAATTGTGCAAGGTACCCAGTGAAAGAACAAGGTCAAACTCTTTGTCAGCAAAAGGATAGGGTTCTTGAGCTTGATGCAAGAAAAGATGTGGCCTGACAAGATCCGTTGAACCATTTATGCCGTGCTCTGAAATATCAAAACCTGTTACCTGCAATTCCGGCTCCAGAAGAAGCATTTCATGCAGGAGAAACCCCTTGCCGCAACCGACATCAAGCACCTTTGAGCCAGCTACAAGCCCATAGGTTTGAACCAAAGCCTCGGCAACGGGTTTCCAGCGACCGGCCATATAGCTATAACCGCCGTACCCATACCGGCGATCACCATCCCAATAGTCCGGGCCATACTCCTTGGCAACTTTCATGCAATGCACTTTGTCATCAACCATGCGTGCAAGGTAATCGCGCTTTGTTGCCTGGTGAAGAGGTGTTACGAAATTTCGAAGTTGCCCCATTACTTTACCCCTGTAATAGAACGACTGAGAACAGGGTCGCTTTTAAGACTGATAAAGGCAGGCCCTTCAGATGTGTATGCTTCGATGAGCATTGTCTCGGTTTCATCACCGTCAACGGGAAAATAAGCGCTGATATTGTGGAACAACCGCATAAGTTCCTTGCCGTTCAATTCCGTATGGGTAGGCCCAAGGTGTGGATAGTCGGCAAAGCCAACCAGCTTTACATTGACATTTTGCTGATCAATATCAAGCTTCACCTGCTCAAAAGGGCGCTCAATCAGGAATGGTGTAATGGTGTACACCCAAGGCTTCAAGCCCTCAAGCGCCATTCCAGCGGCCACACCAACCATGCTCTGTTCACAAATGCCCATATTGATAAAGCGATCCGGGAACCTTTCACGAAATTCGTCAAAGACCCGATATCCAATGTCACCTGCTATTACATAGATTTTTTCATCCCGGGCAGCAAGCTCTGCAATAATTGTTCCAAAGCGTCTTCTCATACCATCCCCAGCTCTTTTTTTCCTGTTTCCATCTCTTCACCTTTGATTTTTCGTGCGTGCCAAGCCGGATCGTTCTCAAACGATTTGATTCCTTTGCCTTTAATCGTATGGGCTATAATTGCTAATGGTTTTCCGCCTTGTGGCTTATGACGGAGAGCAGGAATGAGTTTTTCATAGGAATGACCATCATCCACTTCAACACACTCCCAATTAAATGCCCTGAATTTTTCAGCCAAGTCATCAAGTGGAAGCACTTCACTGATGGGGGCCAAGGCCTGGATTTTGTTGTAGTCGATGATCACCCGAAGGTTGTCGAGCTTATGGGCGGCGCCGATAAGCAGTGATTCCCATGTGGTGCCCTCCTGACACTCTCCATCACTCATCAACACCACAATATTTCCTGGTTGTTGCTGGAGCTTTCGGGCAAGAGACATTCCTGTTGCCATCGGAAGGCCGTGGCCGAGACTGCCGGTTGTACAGTGTATACCGTTCTCTGGATCACGTTCAAGATGCGTGGTGAGCGCAGGATGGAACCCTTTCTCTCGGAGCAGAAGGCAAAAGGGAAAGGATGCGTGGGCCTTGCTCAGGATAAATTTATCATCCTTGAGCAGCACCTCCTCATAGAGAGCAAGAAGAATCTCGATAATGGAAAAACTTCCTCCAAGATGTGCTTCGCCATGCTCAATAAATGCTTTGAAGGTATCTTGGCGGAGTTTCTTTGCTTTTTCAACAAGATCGTGATATGCAGATTGGTTTTGAAGAGATGTCATTACTGTGCTTTGTTATCAGCGAAAACGACAGCGTTCGCCTGAATTCTTGTAACTCGTTCGATAAAAAGAGCTGCTTTGTGTAATTGCAAGCCTTGCGCTTCCACCTCATCATATATCTCACCTCCAGTGGCCAATCGACGGCGCTCTGCAATACCAGGAAGAAATTCGTTCAACAGTATCATAATCCAACGCATACCATAGAGGGGCATTGCAACATTCAGGCGACGGGCAAAATCAGGATCATCTGCAAAAAGCTTGAGCATGGCGTTCTGCCATACAGAAGCAATTTCATGTTCCAGTCGCATTGCAGGGTGCCAGAGAAAATCGGCGGTAAGTTTTACCGGATCATCCCAACCAAAATATTCAAAATCAATGAATGTTAACCGACCATCCTCACTGATGGCGTTATGAAAGCCGAAGTCCGATGGACTGAGAATACGATAGCATTCCTGAAGTTCACCTGTTTTTGAAGATTCCGGCCACTCTTCTTTTGCATACAAGGTTACATCCTGCCAGAGAGGCTGGAACTCTTTTTCAAGAAATTCCTGGAGCGACGGATATCCCCCTGAAACCACCTGAAGTCGCTGAAGACGTGCCTCAACCTGCCTCACCAGCTCGGCTAAAGAGAGGCACGCTTCCGAGGCCAATGAAATCTGGCTATGAACCTCCTGCCTTGATATTTCATGAAGCCGGAAGATAAAATCAACCGCCTGTTGCAGAGCCGTCTGGTCAGCAATATCGACACGAGAGCCATCAATCCATGAATAGAGTCCGAAATTGGAATTTTCTTCCATTGAAACCAGTTTCGGTAGAGCATCAAACCCATGGCTCCGTAAAAAACCGATAGCATTATACTCGGTAGTGAGGCGGGAGCGACCGGCGGCATCGCTTCCAGGATAAATCTTTAAGGCATGGGAAGAGCCCTCTTTTGATCTCACTTTATATATCCGGCTGTTTCCTCTTCCACTTACTTTTTCGAGTGTCTCAATCGGCATATCCGTCATGAGTTCCATCAAGGATTTCTCTTCTTCACCTGCAGAACTGCCCAAGAGATGGAAGGAGATCTCCTCCCAACTGCTTAACGGAATAACAGATTTCATTGTTTCATCCGGCCTGTACTTGCCATAGAGCACTTTTTCGACGCTCTCCGGAAATGTTTTTTCAGCAAAGACTTCCGGCAAGTCATCAATAAAACAGTCACACTCCAATTCCGCTATTTTGGCAACTTTTTCTTCGCGGGTATCAGCAAAATAAACATCCTCTTTTTCCATTTCGAAAAAATCGGGATCAAAGAAGCGCTTCGACTCCATCCACTTCATAGCCTCCACGCGCAAGGAGGTTTGCTCAACATCAAAGTGACCAAATTCAGTTTTATGACTTATGATGAATACCTTATGCCCCCTCAACCTGCATTTGAGCATAAATTCTACAAACCCCGGCATAATCTCTGCCTGATGCATGAACTTGCCGTAGACCTGACCTTGAAGCTTCATCCATACTTGCTCTCCTTCAGGAAGTGTGCGCAAATAGTCACGCAACTCGGTTTTACTCTTCCCTGTCCACTCTTGAGAGATCAACTGGTTTGCAAGAGCCGTGCGACGAAAAGAGCTGTCATAGCGGGCAATCGTGTTATCAAAATCAATGCCTATCTTCATAGCAACCGGCAGCGTCTAAACGAAATATGAGTGCTCACTATCAAGACTCAGATATTCATGAATCGCAAGATTTTTTGCATGGCTGACACAGTGATGGCCACACTCGCGTGAAGGGTCAAACGACTGCAAAAAACGCTGATTGTCATCCGAAAACCAGTAGTCACTGAAAGATCTTTCTGCAATGGAACCCATCCTGCCTGACTCCGTGTATGCCTTATCCTGACAGGTATAGACTTTTTGATCTGCTCCAATCACCGTAAGAAACTGAAGAAACGGGCAGGTGTGGTAGCTTTTCGCAAAAAGTTCTCCAAGTTCATGGTAGTGGTTGAGGATGGTAAACGACTCATCCACTAATCCCTGCGCCAGAGAAATTTGCCGGGCCACCTCATCTTTTATTGATGCATGATAAGAGTTATTGCCTGCCGCATCATTGCTGACAACTGCTCCTGATATTTTGACATGGTTTACCCTGCACTCTTTGAGCAGTGTACAGAGTTCTACAATATGTTGGTGGTTGTCGTGCCCCACGATAAAACTTACCCCAAGAACACATTTTGTATCACGAGCCGTAAACGCACGAATATTTGCGATTAAATCGGTAAAGTCGTGAGGCTTGGCCCCTCGGCTTTTGACATAGCTTGCATCATCCCAGGCATCCATTGAAACCCGCACCCATGTGCCATGCTGTGCGAAAGCATCAGCAACTCGCCCTTTCAGGTTGGAACCGTTGGTCAGAGCGGCAATCCTAATCCCACCTATTGCAAGAACGTCGATAACCTCAGGGAGTGGTTTATAGAGAAGTGGTTCGCCACCACCGCTGAAGGTGACCGCCTTCACTCCCATCTCAACAAATTCGTGAGCAAGCTCCATCATCTTTTCAGCCGGAATGCTGTCCTGTTCTTGCATCTGTTCGCCCAATGAGAGGTCATTACTGCGGTAACAACAGTACCAGCAGTGGTGATTGCAATGGTTGGTGGGCTTGACCCGTATGTGGACAGGTGCAACAACCCGACCTTCTCGAATGGCTTGAAGATGATCGGTGAAGCGAAGAAACTTGAGGGCGCTGTAGTATGTTGACATAGCTTTAGTTAAGACTTGCCAAGATAGGTGAACCACTCCTTTGTGGCATCCGAAATGGTATCAACAGTCCATACGGGAGCATCACGCCAGTAGTCGATCTGTTCCAGCATCTTTGCCACTCCTTCTTCAAAGCTGATGCTCGCTTTCCAACCAAGCAATTGCTGAATACGGGTAACATCGGCAAAGGTGCAATCGGGTTCACCGGGGCGCTTTGGTATGTAGGTAACTTCGCCGCCAAGCAGTTCAACCAAGCGGTTGACGCTGTAGGTGTTGCCAGAACCAATATTCATGCAAACGCCGCTATGCTCCGACTGCGCTGCACAGATATAGGCATCCACAACATCGGTAACATAGGTAAAATCACGGGTCTGGGTACCATCACCAACCACCGTGAAGGGGTGCCCTGCTAATTTTTGGGCAAGAAAAACACCGAACACAGCTCCATAAGTGCCGGATGTTCGTGAACGATGCCCATAGACGTTGAACATGCGCAGCGATACTGCAGGCAATCCGTACACCTGGTTCCAGTGCATGACGCACTCTTCGCCCAGCATTTTTGTTAGTGCATAAGGATATTGAGGGCGCATCTCCGCAGTTTCTGCTGTCGGGCATTGATCCGGAATTCCGTAGCAGGAGGAGGAGGCTGCGTAGATAAAACGCTTCACCCCAGCAGCACGAGCAGCTTCGAGAACAGAAACCGTGCCATCAACATTTGCCCGGTGATAGGGAAATGGCTGCTGAATAGAGGGAACGATATCAGCCAATGCCGCTATATGAAAGACCCACTCAACTCCCTCGAAAAGTGGCCTTATTGTTGCATGATCATTGATGTCAATCTCATGAATAGTGAGCTTGGGATTTACTGCCAAGTGGGCAAGATTTGCGAAACGCCCTGTGGAGTAATTATCCAGAACCACAACATCGTGGCCATCGTTCAGCAATCGTTCAACAAGGTGACTGCCAATAAAACCGGCGCCACCAGTTACAAGTGTCTTCATGTGTTATACAGGTGATTATATGAAATTGACATGTGGTACTCTGTTCTCCTTCAATTCAGAGAGATAGACATTGATCTGATCCATGTGGCAGTTGTGCCGGCACTCAGAAATATCAAGTTTATGCCTTACATACTCAATATTTGCCTTCCGCTTTTCGCTCTGCCAAACCTCTTGAAAGCTGCTCTCAAAGACATTACCCAAAGAGAAGCGCTCATCTTTCAGATAAGAGGGACAGGAATACAACTCTCCGGAAGTCATGATGTGCGCCTGAAAAAAGGGAGTCGAATAGCAGGTACTGTAGCGTTCTGTTACGGGCTGCGCATACTTCACCATCGTCTTTGAACGAAAAATGAGCTGAAAATCAGCAGTTGAACAGGCTGAAAGCAGATCATCCAGGTAAAGATATTCGTTGTAATCGATATTGTCGTAGAGTCTCGTGTTACTTGAGAAGTGCTGCGAGTAAGGTTTGATAACAAGATAGTCGAGACCAATTTCATCACGACAGATCTTTGCCAATATCTCCATTTCTTTTGCATTTTCAGGTAAGAGTATGGCCTGTGCACCAATCGTGGTTGCAAGCCCGTGTTGGCGTTTAAACTCGACCGCTCGTTTCAGATTCAACACCACTTTATCGAAATCGCCCGGTTTACAGCGATGAACCTGCGCATAAGTCTCTGCCGTGCCCGCGTTCATGGAGATCTTCATCCATGTCACCTGGCTCAGTGCTCCTTGTATGAAGTGATCATTAATCACCGTTCCATTCGTAGTAATGCCAAAATCAAGTCCGGCTTCGTGGCCAGCATTAATCGCCTCAACAATCTGTTTGTGCAGCAACGGCTCTCCTTCACCCGCAAGATGGACACTCTTGACTCCGATGGCCCCCATCTCACGCAGCAAAGCAACCATTGCGTCTCCATCCATGGCACTCGGTTCGTAACCGATATAATCGTAAGCACAAAAGACACAGCGATGATTGCAGGTGCCCATCGGTGAGAGTTCTACATAGATCGGGTATATATTTTTTGCTTTTTCCCAATCATCAGAGCCATCCAAAAACTCGGCAACACGCTTTGGATGATAGATCAATTTATGACTGTCAATCCGGAATTTATCGCTCATTATCTATCCCGTTCTTAATGTTGTTTTTATGAGCAGCAACATCCTGTTCACACAGCCACTGCATACAAATATGACCTACAATAAGCTGCAAGTCTTCGGCAATCTGCATATCATCAATTTCAAAGTGAATCGGGCATTGAGCCAGCTCTTTGCATTGACCGCCTGAAAAACCAAGAATGGCAAAGGTTTTCATTCCTAAGGAATTGCCAGTTTCAAGCGCTTTGACCACGTTCAGAGAATTGCCACTGCCTGAAAGCACAATAAGTACATCTCCTTCTCGTGCTTTCACTTTCAGTTGTTCCGCATAGATATTTTCGTAACCAATATCGTTGGCAAGACAGGTAATGACGGCCGGGTTAGCGCTTAAAGCTTCGACTCTCATGCCAGCACCGTTTTTAACTCCTACACCATAGAGAAAGTCATTGGCAAGGTGAATTGCATTCCCGGCACTACCTCCGTTTCCGCAAAGATAGGTGCTGTTTCCCTCACTCCACGCTTCAAGCAGGGCTTCGCCGAGATCTTGAACCTGAGATATAGCATCATGGGTTAATGCATGGGTGATCTTGGCGGTATAGTGTTTAATATGTTGATGCATGGAAGAATTGTTGTGAGTGCCAAAGCCGCCTGCGAATATGGCTGCTTTCATAACTAATTATGTGCTGAGAACTGAGAACTGAGAACTGACGCCCTATTGTTAACTATTTCGTCATAACTCCCAATGCACTTTATGCCGCCGTCAGCCAGCTCAACTATTTGAGTACAGTTTTTCAACGTGGTGAGCCGGTGTGCTATAATGAGAATCGTCAATTCATGACCGAGGCGTTCAATAGCTTCCATCACTGCCTGTTCTGTCTCATTATCAAGAGCGCTGGTAGCTTCATCAAATATTATGACATCTGCTTGTTTGTAGAGTGCCCGAGCAATGCCTATGCGTTGACGTTGACCTCCAGAAAGGCGAATACCACGTTCACCGACGATGGTTTTATACTTTTTTGGCCAAGTTTCAATACTGTCCGCTATTTGTGCCTTTTTAGCAGCCTGCAAGACCCTTTCTTGATCGATTTTACCTTTTGGAACTCCGAATGCGATATTTTCTTCAACAGTACAATCCGCTAGATATATAGCTTGAGGAACATGTGCTATATGAGCTTGCCAAGCTCGATTGTTATTTGCGGTAATAATTTGACCATCTATATCCATTGATCCTTCGTTCGGTTGTAATAATCCCATTACAATATCAAGTAATGTACTCTTACCGCTACCTGTGGCGCCAATAAAACCAACGCGACTACCTTTAGAAATGGAAAGGGTCAGATCATTGAGTACCATAGGAGTTTGCTGTGTATAGCGAAATGAGAGATTTGTCAGTTTGATCTGTTTCCTGAAAGGGATGGGATTTGCAGGCGGCTTATCGGCATAAGCAGGTAGTGACTGATCGAGAAGTTTCAATGCATCCTGCAATGATGCTTGAGTACTCTGAATTCCAGACCATGCAGCGTAAGCTTGCTGTAACACTGGTAGTAAACGTTGAGCACCAAGAGCCAGAGCGCCAAGAAATGGTATAGCCTTGGCAATACCATCAGTTTGAATCGCTAAGGAGTATGCTATAAATGCAATGAGAATCATTCCTAATGCTTCTAAAACGTATCGAGGGCTCATACCTATAAATATATTATGTGCCATTGCTCTGCGTAAAGGATGATCAGCATTACGATAGATTTGACAATAAATTGACTGCGTTCCATCTATCAAGACATCACGTATCCCCCCCAAACCTTCCTGTAAAGACTTGAGTACCTGTGTTGACTCATTAGCAATACGCTTACTGTTTTTATATAAGCTTTTGCGGGTAAGCTGAATAATTAAACCGTAAATCAATCCAAAACCGCCAAAAGCTTCAATTGCAATGATTGGATTAAAAGAAAAAAGAGGAATCATTACAACCAACAGAATAATAACTGAGCTAATTAAAGTAAATATATTTGAAATTGACATAGTGATACTGCCAACTTTACCTGAAATCCCACTAATTATCTCACTACTATTGCGGGAAACGTGTATCGCATATGGTTGGTAAAGAGTTCGATGATAGACACTTATACTAAGATCTGTACCTACTGCATACGATAACCGAGTGCTGACCCAAAGCAGTAATAACCGCACAACGTTAGACGCAAAAGCTGCTAGCCCAAAAGCGATTGCAGCCGGAAGAAGAAGTTGCTTTGGAGAATGTATTCCAATTAGAGCAATGAAAGGTCTTGCTACAGAAAGTCGGAATATCCTATCGGGGTCAGTTAATACAGCAAGAAATGGGAATACAGAGCCAATACTAATTATTTCCGCAAATGATGTAAATATCATCAATATCAAGAGCAGCCCAAACTGACCTCTTCGCCTCGGAGCAACGTGATCCCATAGACGTAATAATATTTTAAAAATATCCGGTGATTGTGTCAATACTTCGTTTTTCATTTCTTTTTTTTATCGAACCAATCAATACCTATTGTTTGTAATAATTACCTATCAAGCGACTTATTATGATTTATTGTCGCGGGCCTTAGACACCAGACAAATTGTGTGAGACGTAGGTATATGAGGCGATAAAAAAGAATGCAAACAATAAAACCAAGCATCAACACCGTCGTATTAGAATACAAAAAAACAGAGATCAACGCAGAGAGCAAAGGAAATGGCCACACAAACAGAGACGTCATGCTGTTTTTCAGTTGAGGTCTTGCACCCTTGAATACAACCCTTGCAACACGGCAATACATAAGTGAATGCAGATGCAAACTGTCAGCTTGGCCAGGGTGCTGACCGGAACGATGATGGCGTCGCCAAATAGAATAACCGGTTTCCATTACAGGATAAGCACATACTAGGAGTGGAGCCCAAACAGAGACTGCTGGATTGCGAGAGGGTAACATGACAGCAACCCACGCAAGCATGAAGCCCAGC
>Ga0172367_10004951_pt1 | contig 16308 bp, 16 predicted proteins | sample Lak10m_FD_114542 | JGI IMG/M metagenome (GOLD analysis project Ga0172367, IMG submission 114542) | Freshwater microbial communities from Kabuno Bay, South-Kivu, Congo - kab_022012_10m | ecosystem: Environmental > Aquatic > Freshwater > Lake | place: Democratic Republic of the Congo: South-Kivu...
CATTGTTCATGGATGCATCGTTCTATCAAAGAATGTATGCTCTGTGATTCTACCGGATTGACGAGAAATAAGTCTTCAATATACAGCAATACATATTCGCTTTGTATAGTATTCAAAGCGAATTGAAGATTGTCGGACCACGATAGATCATCGCCGGTCAAAATGGATGTGACATTCGGAAAATCAGCTTGTACTGTATTGGATAAGAGATAAACCGGATATGGACAGTCATTCCAAAATCTTCTAAACAAGGTTATGCATGGTCCCCATAAATCCTTGTATTTGTCACATGATACGATAAGCACTGCACAATTGCCTTGATTATAGGGGTGTTCCATGTGATTTTGACTCATATTTTGCTTGCAAAACTACAAAAAAACTCAAATAATAGGATGTTTTAGGTCTGAATTACTGACTACTCACAAAAATCAGTGCAGATTCTAATTGTTCCAACTCTTTTTCCCAGTGATATTTGTCCAAAAATGCTTGAAGACCTCGCTGAGACATTGCGCGCACATCTGAATGCATCATGGTGATAATCAATTGTGCAATGTCTTCAGGGGTTGAACATGGACCATATATTCCTGCTCCAGTTTCATCCAAGAGTCTTTTCATGGGTTGTAATCTTGATGAAATCATCGGTTTTCCACATGCCATATAATCAAAAGCCTTATTGGGCAATGTGAATTGTCTGAATTCCTGTTCGGCATAGGGTACAATGCCAATATCGGTTCTAGAATAGAGTTCCGTCAAATCTTTTGCAGTATATGCGCCCGTCAAATGAATCCGATTTTTAGATTGTACTGTCTTGACAAGTTGTGCGACATCTTCGAATGTCTCACCGGTACCGGCAAGTAATAATTCAATTGATGGGAATTGTTTGGCTGCGATGTCGAATCCCAAGACCAAATTTGCCAGATTGCGTTCAAGTGTGAAGTAGCCGTGATGACCGAATATCATTGGAGGAATTCTGCATCCCTGACTGACTTTATTAAAGGTGGCTTTTTCCGGTGTATTATGAACCGTGAATACTGCTTTTTCCGAAAATTGATAGTGTAGTTTCAATCGTTGACATTGTTCTTCGCAGACCGTGATGATTGCATCAGCATGTTTGACTGCATGTGATTCGATCATCTCAGGAATGGGTAAAGTATGGACTAGCAATCGTGAAAGTGGATGCGTGCGATATTTTTTCCATTCTTTCATTGCGGCAGGATAATGTTCTGCCATATCCACTATGATTGGAATATTCCTTCCATTCACCGCAGAGACAGTCGAAAACATTGGAATCATCTCTCTGCAAATGATGATATCCGGTGTGAATTCTTTGATATGATGCTGAATTGCACGTGTCCAGATTGGATTTCCGGGAAAACATGCATGAAGAAATGTTCCTTTGCCAATGCGAGAGATGAGATATCCATGTGAATATTCGCGGACTTCTTGTTCCCCGGACCATTTGCAAACAATGATGACAGTATGTCCTAATGAAGCAAGGGAAGAGCATATTTTCTCCGCTCTGATTTCTTCAGGAACTTTTGCATTCACCACATATAGAATGGTTTTGGATGTCACGATTTCAAGACTCCGTCCACACACCCATTCCGGCAAATTTTTCCCTTCTTTCGTATACCAGTGTTTCTACATCTTTGGACATCAATGCATGCAATTCTTCGACGAAAATGTGCTTGAGGGTTTCGAACATGTCAATAGGCGCGCGATGTGCTCCACCGGTAGGTTCCGGTACGATTCTATCTATAATGCCGAATTGCTGAAGATCCGGAGCAGTCAATTTCAATGCTTCAGCGGCTTGTTCCTTGAAATCCCAACTTCTCCATAAAATACTTGAGCAGGATTCGGGTGCAATCACTGAATACCAGGAATTTTCAAGCATCAATACTCTATCGCCAATGCCAATGCCAAGTGCCCCGCCGGATGCGCCTTCGCCAATGATGCAAATAATGATTGGAGTGCGGAGTCCGGACATCACAAGCAAATTATCTGCGATTGCCTGTGCTTGACCTCGCTCTTCGGCTTCGATTCCGGGAAATGCACCGGGAGTATCAAGTAAACAAATCACCGGGACGCTAAATTTTTCAGCCAAAAGCATGAGTCTTTTTGCCTTTCGATATCCTTCCGGATTAGGCATGCCGAAATTTCTATGAAGATTGGATTTGGTGTCTCTTCCTTTTTGATGACCTATGACCATCACAGGCATTCCATCCAAGCGGGCCAAACCACCAACAATGGCCGGATCATCACGATATCCTCTATCACCATGCAATTCCACAAAATCTGAAAAGGTGAAATTCACATAATCTAGAGTATATGGTCTCTCAGGATGTCGGGCAATTTGAACACGTTGCCAACGAGTAAGATGCGTATAGATATTGGATCGCAATTCTTCGATATTTGCTTCCAATTCAAGGATTTGGGTTTCAATCTCATGCGCATTCGGGAGACTACGCATTTCGCTTACTTTTTGTTCAAGCTCTATGATTGGTTTTTCGAATTCAAGAACGAAGTTTGAAGCCACGTAAACCTTTCCTTACAAGATGTTTCAAGAGTATCTCCAAGTCAAGACCAGGAGTGTGATAACGAATATAATGTGCATCCAAATCATGAATGGCTGTTGTTGACATTAATTCAGGATTTCCGATATGTGCCAATCCAGTCAATCCGGGTAAAATATCCGGAAAGGAATTGTCTATGCGATATACGCCGACAATGCTATATCTGCCAAAGAAGACTTCTTTTAATGCTTTTACTAATTGTAATGGCTTGTCGGACAGCAAAAATACGAGTGGGAGACCAAGACTCAAAAAGAAAAGGGAAAGAGTCAAATCACCGATTCTTTTGATAAGGCGATGTCTGAAGAGTCTGAGATTGACAATCGGTATATCAGGTGAAATCCCTGAAATCTCTTCCGCGATATGAGAAACAATCACATCATCATATTCCTGAACCGCATGAATTCTCACTTTTTGCGTTTGGAATTTCATGGATAAAGTCATGATTTCAGAGGAGTCTATGTCTTTTTCAATAATGAGGACTTCATCTATGGAGTGATGAGAAATGATGGCATCCAATGAGGAATATTCGCCCAAAATCGGAAGGAATGTATGCTGCGGATCATCGGAATGCAATAATACTCTTCCTATGATGATTGCATTATGCGTATCTGCAGTATGCAAAGCATTGATGATATCGGCCTCATGCTCATTATTTCCAAGAATCATGACTCGTTTATCTGCTTTTCTTCCCTTGATGGTATGATATGCATGCCAAATCAATCGAGAAAGGACGGATATGCCCAATGCGAAGCCCATGGACATGAGTAATACGCCTCGGCTGAATGCAAAATCTTTGAAAAAATATGTTAATGAAGATAGCATGAAAAAAGCGGCAAAATATCCCATGAGAATGGGTCGAAACTTTCCGCCTTGTTCAAAATATGCACCTGAAATTAGGAGTGAGCCAATTGTCACAGCCATCATTGCAATGAATACAGTTGGATATGCATATTCTGGGAAAGAAAATGGATTGCCGAATCTGATATCAGTGGCCAAGAGCAAAGAACCTACAATGCTGAGGATATCTATCAAGAGAAATACCATATCACTGAGATGTTTTTCTACATTTGCCAATACAGCTCTTGATTTTATGCCGAGTTTAAGAAAAAACAAGAATGATCTTGAATGACCGAAATGCTTTTTGGCAAAAATCTCCATGGCATCATAGAATACCATGATTTCATTCATTGTGCTTCTTCGAGAGCTTTCACCTTTGAAATGTATAATTGTTGGTTCATGATAATAGCGAATATTCCAACCCAATTGCTTTACTCTGTGACAGAGATCCAGGTCTTCTCCATACATGAAGAAGTCGGTATCGAAACCGCCTGATTCCATCAATGCTTCGCGTCTGCAAAACATGAAAGCACCTATCAATGCATCTACATCATATGTTTCAAATTCGCTTTTATACGTGAGATTGTATTGAGCGAAAACAGGGGATTTCGGGAAAAGTGATTGGAGTCCGAACAATTTGCAGAAGGATGCCCATGGTGTCGGTAATCCTCTTCTGCAAGCAAGTTGAAATGTACCATCTGCATTCAATACCCTGCAACCCGCAATACCGGTTTGGGGCTCTTTGTCCATGAATGCAATCATCTTTCGAATTGTGTCTTTATCAATCAATGTATCAGGATTGAGCAGAAGTATATATCTACCCTTGGCTTGCTCTATACCAATATTGTTTGCGGCTCCAAAACCGAGATTGACATCAAGCCATGAGAACTGTACTTCAGGAAATTTTTTTGGGAGATAGTCCTTTGATCCATCCTGTGAATCATTGTCTATCACTATAATTTCAGATTCCAATCCATCAAGCGCAATACGCAAGGTTGAAAGACATTGCGCAAGGAAATCCTTGACATTGTAATTCACGATGATGATGGAAATATCCATGGAGGAGCACTTAATTATTGACTTCAACTGCGCAATAATAGGGAATTATCGCCATTTTCAGGGAGAGGGACGCATTCCGAGTTGCAAAACCGTAAATTGCGTGATATCTATATTCGGAGTCAATCTTTGTCGAATCTTGTATCTGATCAAACCACGCTTTTTATTACCTGTCCGCTCAAACTCACTCCATTTCTTGAACAAGAAATTCGCGCTTTGGGATTTATCCCAATTTCCGTTTCCGATGCAGGAGTGAGCATCAAAGGTGGTATACGTGAAGCGATGGCGATTTGTCTTCACTCCAGAATAGCGTCGAGAGTATTGTTCTTATTGAAGGAATTTTATATCCGAACTCCAATGGATATGTATAAAAGCGTGTATGCAATTCCTTGGGAAGATATCATTCCTGATGATGGATATTTTTCGATTGTGACTTCGATTGATACAAGAACTATCACAAATACCCATTTCGCAGGACAAAAATGTAAAGATGCAATTGTTGATCGGATCAGAAAACATCGCAATAGGAGACCTGATTCCGGTGCCGATAAAGATAAAACCGTGCTATTTCTGTATTGGCATGACAATAAAGGTGCTATCTATATTGATATGGCCGGTACTCCTTTACATAGAAGAAGTTATCGACTGAACCCTTGGCAAGCTCCAATGAGAGAAAATCTTGCCGCAGCCGTGATTACTGCAACGAAATGGGCTCCTTATTCAATGCCCTTTGTAAATCCGATGTGTGGTTCCGGGACACTCGCAATTGAAGCCGCTTTGATGGCATCAGATACTGCGCCGGGTTCGCTTCGTAAGAATTTTGGTTTCATGCATGTGTTTGGATATGACAAAGAATTTTGGCGACATCTCCTCCTTGATGCCATGAATGCGAAAAGAGAATGTGATAGCCCACGGATTTATGCCTCCGATATTCATCCCGGTGCAGTGAGAATTGCACGTGAAAATGCCCGAGAAGCCGGCATTGATGAGTGGATTCAATGGTCGGTGAAAGATGTACGCGATATTTCATTGCCGGAGCAGCCCGGAATCATCATTATGAATCCTGAATATGGTCAAAGACTTGGAACAGAGAAGTCCTTGGAAGAAGAATATCGAGAAATTGGGGATTTGTTTAAGCAAAAATGCTCGGGTTGGACAGGATATATTTTTACAGGCAATCTGCAAGCAGCAAAATCCATCGGACTTCGCACATCAAAAAGAATCCCATTCTTTAACGCGGATATTGAATGTCGTTTATTGGAATTTGAACTCTATCAAGGCAAAAAAGAATAATTAGTGTATTCTTTTTCTCAGTCGAATGATGAAAAATCCAATGAGGATATATCCGGCAAACCATGCGCCTCTATAGGCAAAGGTCTGAACAGAATTGATTGTGGGATTGATTGCATTCTTTCCATCGCCACGCATGATTGGATTCATCCAGAGGATTGAAGAATCTCCATGAATCTTGACACGAATATATGTGTCTGTATTGTTCAATATATGGCGCAGAGAAATCACATTCGAATCCCTTCGCATGAGTGTTCCGCCTTGACCAATCACATCGATTGCATTTGCGGTATCACTCAAAGTAATGAAGAGGGCTGTGTCTTGTTCGATTCTATATGTCTTTGGATAATATTCTACATCTCCTCTCTTTCCTGTCACACCGAATGCTTTGCCTTCTTTCAAAGATTGTGTTAATTCTGTACGGTCAGCTTTAGCGGGTGCATGAATCATAGTCCAGCAAACACCTGTTTCACCATCTGCTTTGGCATTATGGGTATCATCATCACCAACTATCCATGCTGGATAACCGGCAGAGAGCGCTGAATCCCATTGAATGTCGGAAATGCGATAATGATTCAAGACTTCGATGCAATCATAATTGGATAGATATTTGAAGTCATCGGCATCAAAACTCCCACGAAATGTTGGATGCGCGATTGCAAGTACATCAACTGTTGGCTTGATTCTGTCAAGCATTGTTTGTTTATGATGAATGCTTTGTCCGAAGATGAAATCCAGCCAAGTAACGGAATTTGCTCCGATGCAGACATGATGTCTTTTCCAGACATTATATCCATGTTCATAGCAGGGCACATGACCCGGCTTGTTTTTGAAGGTTGTGTCTATGAATTGATAATTTGAAATTCCCACGCTGTGATAGCCCAAAGCGCGATAAACGCTGTCGAATGCTTCATGTTCTGTATGGCCATCTGTCAATTGTCCCCAAGCTTTTGTATGACCATGAAAATTCGATTTTTTCCAAACTGTGCTGTCTGAAATATCGAGATTTTGATAGGGATTTTGCCATGTTTTTCCTGAAAATGGCTTTCTTTCAGGGAAATCATAGATATTGGTAAAGAAGGCATAGGGAAGTGTTGCAATGAAGAGCGCGCTCATCAAGAATAGGACCAAACCAAGTCCAATCTTTGCAATGAATCCGAGTATTTTGTTCGAGGGCTTTTGCATAAACTCTATTTTTGTTCTGAATCATTTAGACATTAGAAATCAACACATGCTGCATTCAAAGAAAATCGTGATAGTTCTTCCGGCCTATAATGCTGCTAAAACACTTGAGCAAACATATCGTGAAATTCCATTCGACATCGTAGATGATGTTATTTTAGTGGATGATGCAAGTCGCGATCATACGATTGAAGTTGCTCGTGAGCTTGGCATTCGTCATATCATCAGGCATGAACAAAACAAGGGATATGGAGGCAATCAAAAAACCTGTTATGCAAAAGCTTTGGAATTGAATGCGGATGTTGTCATCATGTTGCATCCGGATTATCAATATACACCACTACTCATTCCGGCCATGGCAAGCATTATTTCACAAGGTTTATATCCTGTCGTTCTCGGCTCGCGCATTCTCGGCAAGGGGGCACTGAAGGGCGGAATGCCAATGTATAAATACATTGCAAATCGTATACTTACATTGATTCAAAATATCCTCATTGGAGAAAAACTCAGCGAATACCATACGGGTTACCGCGCTTTCTCTCGCGAAGTCTTACAGTCTTTGAATCTTGAAGCAAATTCCAATGATTTTGTATTTGACAATCAAATGCTATCACAAATCATTTATGCCGGTTTTCCGATTGGTGAAATCACTTGTCCAACCAAGTATTTCCCGGAAGCTTCGAGTATCAATCTCTTTCGAAGCTCGGTCTATGGAATCGGTGTTTTGCTTGTATCATTCAAGCATTTCTTACAGCGCATCGGTCTTGCAAAATTTGCCATTTATTCCAAGAAATAATCATGCTTCGGGTCGCATGGTCGGGAAGAAGAGTACATCACGAATGGACTCTTGTCCGGTAAGTAACATCACCAAGCGGTCAATCCCTATGCCGAGTCCTGCGGTTGGTGGCATTCCGACTTCGATTGCCTGAAGAAAATCTTCATCCAATACCATGGCTTCCTCATCCCCGCCTGCTCTGTCGCGTGCTTGTTCTTCCAATCTCTGTCTTTGATCCACCGGATCATTCAATTCAGTGAAGCAATTCGCAAATTCATATCCATTGATGAATAATTCAAAGCGTTCCACAAGTCCTTCTTCATTGCGATGTGCTTTGGCAAGTGGAGACATCTCAATGGGATAGTCCATCACGAATGTAGGTTGAATGAGATGTTGTTCTACTTTCTGCGAGAAGATTTCATCAAGAATTTTCATTGCAGTTGCATCTGATTCCACATCCACTTTCAATGATCGGGCGGCTTTCATCAGTTCAGCACGGTTCAATCCGCGAAGATTCATCCCTGTATATTCTTGGAATAAATCAAACATCTTTGCTCTTCTAAATGGCTGATCAAAGGAAATGAGATTGTCCCCGGCATATATCTCTCTTTTTCCAAGTGCTTTGTCGGTAATGGTTTGGAAGAGATTTTCCACCATATCCATCATCCAATAATAGTCCTTGTATGCGATATAAATTTCCATCATTGTGAATTCGGGATTATGGGTTCTATCCATTCCTTCATTGCGGAAATTCTTACTGATTTCATAGACTCCTTCAAATCCGCCGACAATCAGTCTTTTGAGATAGAGTTCAATAGCAATACGCAAATACAGATCGAAATCCAGTGCATTATGATGTGTGATGAATGGTCTTGCCGATGCCCCGCCATAGAGTGGTTGTAGGATTGGAGTTTCGACTTCCATCCAGCCATGATCATCAAAATAGCGTCTCATGGCAGTGATGATCAAGGATCTTTTTTCGAAGACATGTCTGATTTCCGGATTGACTATCAAGTCCACATAGCGCTTGCGATAACGCAATTCTTTGTCTGAGAAAGCATCATAGACAATCTTATTTCCATCGGGATCTGTTTCTTCTTTTGCGATAGGGATTGGTCTGAGGGATTTTGTCAAGAGCATGGCTTCTCTTGCATGCACGCTGATTTCACCCATTCTTGTACGAAAAACATAGCCTTTTATGCCGATGATATCACCAATATCAAGCAAATTAATGCAGGAATAAAACTCAGGCAATTCATCTTGTTTTACATAAATCTGTATACGTCCTTGCTGATCTTGTATCGTTGCAAAAGTGGCTTTCCCCATCTTTCTGATCGCCATGATTCTTCCTGCCACAGAAACATCTGCATAGGATTCAGGGTGTTCATCGGAGAAAGTTGAGAGAATTTCGCTGGACGAATGCGTGCGATCAAATACATGAGGATATGGTTCAATGCCACGACTTCTCAATTCATGTAATTCTTCAAATCTTCTTTGTTCTTGATCATTTCGGATATGCTGGCTCATGGAATAACTCATTTTTGGTGAATTTTCGCGTAAAAAACTCTCCAAATCTACATAATTCAGCGAGGATTTCACGAATTCCATAGGAATTATGCCGTAGTTTTTTCGTAACTTGCGGGCTGTTGAAAACCCCGTGATCAATTCATGTGATCACATTTACAGTATCATCTCATAGGTCGTATTTGGAAAATACATCATCGAACAAAGGGGCGGGTGAATCCCAAAACAGGCCCACACATAGTGGTGGCTCGGCTCGTTCGCAATCATCTTCACCTGCAGGCGGCTTTCGTGGTCCAAGACCACCAATGTCCGGCTCAAGACCACCGGGTCCACGTCCTCCGGGACCTCGCGGACCCAGAGAGCGTGATCAAATGCCTGAGAAGCAGCGCAAGAATCGCATCAATGAAGAAATACGCGTACCTGAAGTACGTGTTGTTGATGAAGACGGCGTAATGCTTGGCGTGATGCAAACTCGTGAAGCGATTGAACTTGCCTATGAGAGAGAAAAAGACTTGGTAGAGATTGCTCAACAGGCGAATCCTCCGGTGTGTAAGATCATCGATTATGGAAAGTTTGCGTATGAGCAGCAGAAAAGAGAAAAATTAGCCAAAAAGGCACAGCATCATGCTCAATTGAAAGAAGTGCGATTCAAATGGCGTACTGACACCCATGATTTTGAATTTAAGACAAGGCATGCGCGTGAGTTTTTGGGCGAAGGACATAAAGTCAAAGCAACGGTGATGTTTAAAGGTCGTGAGATCATGCATCAGGAAATCGGTTTGGCTCTGCTTGAGCGTTTTGTTACAGCTCTTGAAGATTGCTCAAAAATCGATCAAGCGATTCATCCAGAAGGCAGAACATTATCCGTGATTCTTGCTCCTGAAAAGGCAGTCAAGAAAGTTAAGAAAGAAAAATCTTCGGACGAAGAATAAAGCAAGAGTGACTTTGCATGAAGTCATTCATATTTTTTCACAATTTCAGGTGTGAACAATGCCTAAAATGAAAACGAATAGTGGTGCGAAGAAGCGCTTTACACCGACAGGATCTGGTAAGATTCGTCGCAATCGCGCTTTCAAGAATCACATTCTGACCCATAAGTCACGCAAGCGCAAGCGTAATTTGCGTCAATCGGCACTCGTTAATGTTGCCGACGAGCAAAATATCAAGCGTCTGCTTTGTCTGCGCTAATAAGCGCTTCGCATTTCAAATGAAATGCATTTGGTTGGTTCAACGGGAAATAGCGAAGCTCCCCTTTGACCGCTTTTATTCAACAATTCATGTAGGAGGGCTTCATGCCACGTTCCACGCATAAAGTAGCATCGCATCGCCGCCGTCGCAAGTTTATTAAACTTGCCAAAGGATATTGGGGCGCGCGTAGCAAAGTTTGGACAATTGCCAAGAATCATATCGAGAAAGGTTTGCAATATGCATACCGTGATCGTCGCAATAAGAAGCGTACATTCCGCAGACTGTGGATTGTCCGTATCAATGCAGGCGCTCGATTGAATGGCACAACATATTCACGCTTGATGCATGCACTCAAGCTGAAGAATATATCCATCAATCGTAAAGTATTAGCCGATTTGGCAGCAAATCAGCCATCCGTTTTCAAGCGTATCGTGCGCTCTGCAATTGGATAATCTTTGTGATTTCCGTATGTTCGAGGCGTTCTTAGGAACGCCTTTTTTTATGTCATTTCCACTTGAAACCAATGATTGAGACGATTGCAGAACTTCGAACCGAAATTGAGCTAGATTTACAAAGTGTCAAAGACCCCGCTTCTTTGGAAGCATTCAGACTAAAGCATCTTGTAAAGAAGGGTACTATTCAAGGTCTGATTGATGGTATGCGTGCAGTTCCCAAGGAAGATAAACCTGCAATCGGTAAAGTACTTAATGAATTCCGTCAATTTGTTGATGATTCATTTGCTCAGGCAAAAGAGGATATTGAGCGAAAGGATGCCGGAGTGGATTCTATTGATGTGACATTACCGGGAAGAATCCCGACATTGGGTCATGTTCATCCCATTCGAAAAACGCTTGATCGTATCACTGAGATTTTTGTCGGCATGGGGTTTTCGGTCGCAGAGGGTATTGACATCGAAGATGATTATCACAATTATGAGGCATTGAATTTTCCTGCGGATCATCCGGCAAGAGACATGCAGGATACATTTTTTATAGATGATTCACGTGGTGATATCATGCTTCGATCACATACTTCGCCGGTGCAAATTCGAATGATGAAGCATCATGCCCCACCGATTCGATCCATCATGCCTGGTAGAGTATATAGAAATGAAGCCGTAACAGCTCGTTCACTCGCGGAATTTCATCAGATTGAAGGCCTATATATTGATAAAGGCGTCACATTTGCAGATTTGAAAGGAACTGTGATTTCTTTCGCAAAGCAGATGTATGGTGAACATTCCACATTTAAATTCCGTCCTTCATATTTTCCTTTCACTGAACCAAGTGCAGAAGTTGATATCACATGTTATCTCTGTTCAGGAAAAGGATGTAGAGTGTGCAAACATTCCGGATGGTTGGAAATTTGTGGGTGCGGAATGGTCCATCCAAATGTGTTGAAGAATTGCGGGATTGATCCTGAAGTATATTCCGGCTTTGCCTTTGGTTTTGGAATAGAACGCGTTACGATGCTTGCAACCGGAATAGATGATATTCGTGCGCTCTATGAGAATGATATGCGCATCCTGAAACAATTTTAGAATTCATCATGAATATCATCACTGCTGATTCCATCATAAAATCATATTCCATGCATACACTGCATGATATACCAGTATTGAAAGGGATAACCCTGACAATTGAACGTGGTGAATTCATTGCATTTATGGGACCTTCAGGAGCCGGGAAGAGTACACTTTTGCATATTCTTGGTTTACTTGATCAACCTGATTCCGGAACTATTCTCTATGATCTTTCAGGGACTGTTATCTCTCAGTCCACGATGAAGAAAACGCTATCGGCTGAATTGAGAAATAGACATATCGGCTTTATTTTTCAGTTTCATCATCTATTGCCGGAATTCTCTGCGCTAGAAAATATCATGATGCCTGCATTGATTGCTGGCATGAATATGTCCAAAGCGAAAAGCAAAGCATTGACATTGGCTGAACAGGTCGGGATGTCACATCGCATAGATCATAGACCTTCCGAATTATCAGGTGGAGAACAGCAGCGCATCGCAATAGCACGAGCTTTGATGAATGATCCGGAAATCATCATTGCGGATGAACCAACCGGTAATTTGGACTCAGCAAATACAATTGCGGTATTGGAATTAATCAAAACTATCAGACAGGAACGATCACTGACATTGTTGATAGCAACACATAGCATGGATGTTGCAAGAATGGCCGAGAGAATCATCACATTACGAGATGGGGTGATTTCCTCTGAGGTCCGTACACAAGTACAAAACGGATAATGTCTTAGAGATGAAAAGTTCACAATCCAATATCGTATTCTATCTACGAGCATTCCTCATTTTGCTAGCAACAGTATTGTATTCACTTGCAGCTTTATGTTTAGGATTCATTGGTATTCGAAGTGCATATTTTGTGTTATCACGAAATTGGTCATCACTCTTATTGAAATTGGCCGGAATTCGCGTTCATGTGCATGGACTAGAGCATCTTAATCCAATGCAAAGTCGAATATATGTGGTCAATCATACCAGCTACTTTGATATTCCCATTCTTCTTGCATCTCTTCCAGACACCATTCGATTCATGTACAGAAAAAGTCTTGAAAGAATTCCCTTTTTTGGATGGAGTCTTGCACGATCACCATTTATTGGCATACAAAGAGAAAAAGCCCGAGATGCAATGAAAGGCATCGCTGAAGCTGTTACATCAATTAGTATTGGTGAATCAGTCGTGATTTTTGCCGAGGGTACCAGATCAAAAGATGGAAGACTTGCAGCATTCAAAAGAGGTGCATTTTTATTGGCTTCAAGATCTTGCAAACAGATTATTCCCATTGCACTCGCCGGTGCACATCTAATCATGCCGAAAGACAGTAAGCGATTTTATCCTGGTGATGTAGAAATGACCATATTACCTGCTTTCGATACAATGAAAGATATGGACAAAGAAGATGAATTGATGCTACAGTCACAGGTTCATGAAAGCATTAATGCTGCATTGCCACATGCTATGAAATCACAAATACAGAACATGCAATGAATAAAGATTATACATGGCTGAGCGGTTTTTGGACAATTATCTCAAATCCACATAGAGTAGGATTGAATGGAAATTCCGAACCACTCAAATCCATTGTGTTTGCCGGAATACTTGAAACATCTGCGACGCTTTTCATTACTTGGCTTCATAGGCAAAGTCCTGCATTGATCGAAGAAAATATTGCCATGATGCAACCGTGGATGAAGAATGTTAAAACAAATCAACATAATGCCCTCACTTCACTTCCATTTGATCAAGCTTTGCTTTCAACACTGACTATTTCATTCATTGGAATATTGGGTTTTGGATTTGTGATGTGGCTGATTCATTGGGCGCTAACAAAAGAGAGTAGAAAACTCTATGAGATTACAGGCATTTCTGCGTATGGATCAAGCATCTATGCAATTGGAACAATAATAACAGGAATGATGTCCTTTGTCTTTGGATCTTTGCAGTGGGGACCCCATCTGGGAATCTTTGTTTATCCAGTCGATAGTCCATTCTTATTTGCGATCTCGGCAAGAATGAATGTTTTTTTCCTCGCATCATATGCGGTTTCTGCTTATGCGATGATTGGTTATTCGCATATTGAGTCTCGTTATGGAAGCATTGCATCCATCATTGCAATGATCATCGTGCTATTATGGTTTGCACTATTCACTTCGATAGGTGCTTTTTACACTTCATGAAGCATAAAAAAATCATAATCCATATACTTCTACTTTGAATCAAAAGTATATTTGCAATGATTATTCTAGAATCCCCCGAATCTTATGAATATGGAAGAATCCGAAGAATTTGAATATGATGAAGCAATTGAAGAGGTTGATACTTTAATTGTTTCTGATATCCACTTGGGCTCGGAAGTTTCCAGATCAAAGCAGTTATTGGATATCATCAAACAATTTCACTTTAAAAGATTGATCTTGAATGGTGATGTATTCGATGATTTGAATTTCAAAAGACTCAGCAAAAGTGATTGGAAATTTCTCTCCTATATTCGAAAAATCTCAGGACACAAAGTTGATTCTGAGGTCATTTGGGTTATCGGTAATCACGATGGAGTCGCTGAAATTCTCTCTCATCTCCTTGGCATTGAAGTGTTGGAGGAGTGTATTTGGGAATTTGAGAACAAGAAATACTTGGCTTTGCATGGACATCAATTTGATTCATTTATCACCGAAAATGCCAGATTGACCGATATTGCTTCCTATCTGTATTTGCTATTGCAGAAAGTAGATTCAGAACAACAGCAATTGAGCAGATGGGTGAAAAGAACCAGCAAAAAATGGTTGCATTTGTCTGACTCAAGTGCTGATTCAGCAATTGCTTATGCAAAAAAGAAGGGTGCTCAATTTGTGTTTTGTGGTCACACACATATCCCTTTAATCAAAGAGCATGATGGCATTCTATACTGTAATTCCGGTTGTTGGACTGATCGTCCTTCACATTATATCACCATTTGTTCTCGACATGGCATTCAATTGCGAGAATGTTTTTGAAGCTTGAAATGAAGATATATCCGCTCCTTTGTAATCAAGTGCTCCTCGAGAAAGTTTGGGGAGGTCATTCCATTCATCAATGGAAATATGATGTCAAGACATCAGAGACAATTGGCGAATCATGGGAAATTCACACAGCAAATATCATAAGCAATGGTGAATTTAAAGGGAAAACACTGCAAGAAGTCATTGATATGTATCCACTTGAAATGACTGGCAGAAATGAAGCCATTGAATTTCCATTGCTTGTTAAAATACTTGATGCTCAAGAATGGCTGTCCGTACAAGTTCATCCGGATGATGCACTCGCGCTGGAACTAGAAGGCGAATCAAGAGGAAAAACCGAATGTTGGTATATTCTTTCATCGGAACCACATGCAACTATTCAATATGATATGAAAAAAGGAATTGGTATTGATGAATATGCTGCATCGATTGAACAAGGGAAGCCGACGGAGCAATTACAGTTTTTGACCGTTAAAGCTGGTGATGTCATTTATGTGCCCGCGGGGACTGTGCATGCAATTGGTCCTGGAATACTCCTCTATGAATTACAACAAACAAGCGATATAACCTATCGACTTTATGATTGGGACAGACCCGGTTTGGATGGCAAACTCCGAGAATTGCATATTGAAAAGGGTTTGCAATGTAGTCGGCCCGGTGCGGGATCATTTCCGTATCATCAATTTCCAATACAGCTTGACAATCATGGAAATTCTATGCAAGTATTGGTCAATGAGCAATACTTTATGCTCGAAAGAGTGATAATCGGAACGCAATCATTTGCATGTGCATTGAATCAAAAAGCAAAGTTGATCACAAATATCGGTGATGGAGAAGTTCATATTATTCATGATGAATCCATGATCACATTGCATACAGCACATTCAGCATTTTTACCTGCCGGATTGCAACAAGTGCAAGTACTTGCTCCAAATGGAAAAGGCATCATATTGATTGCATGCGAGAATGCCTCCTGAATTGTATTTATTGGTTAATTTGCATGCCATAAGAAATCCTTCGGACCTATATGAATCCCCTCATTTTAGACGGCAAATCACTCGCAAAACGCATTGAACAACAGCTTGCTCAAAGGACGCAAGCACTGCTTCAACATGCGCCAGGAAGAACTCCAATTTTGGCAACGATATTGGTTGGAAGTGATCCGGCAAGTGCAACATATGTCAAGATGAAAGGTAATGCATGTAGGCGGATTGGGATGGATTCACGTTCCATTGAATTACCTGAGCATACCACCACTGCTGAACTCACTGCGATCATCAATGAATTGAATGCTGATCCAAATGTGCATGGAATTCTCTTGCAACATCCCGTTCCACATCACATTGATGAAAG
>Ga0172367_10004953_pt1 | contig 16304 bp, 9 predicted proteins | sample Lak10m_FD_114542 | JGI IMG/M metagenome (GOLD analysis project Ga0172367, IMG submission 114542) | Freshwater microbial communities from Kabuno Bay, South-Kivu, Congo - kab_022012_10m | ecosystem: Environmental > Aquatic > Freshwater > Lake | place: Democratic Republic of the Congo: South-Kivu...
CCCTTTCGCTACGACTGGGAGAAGGTGGTCACGCCCATCGTCGACTGGGCAGCGCCCCGCGCCGACGTCGACGCCGATCACATCGCGCTCTGCGGCTGGAGCCAGGCCGGATACTGGGTGCCGCGCGCCGCCGCATTCGAGCCGCGGCTCGCGGCGATCATGGTGGATCCCGGGGTGGTGAGCGTGGGCGAGTCGTGGACCCGCCACCTGCCGCCGCCCCTGCTGCAATTCCTCGACGAACCTGCTGCGTTCACTGGGATCATAAAAAATATTGAGTTCGCCTGAACTTTTACCGATGACCTCTTCGCGCGAAAAACCGAGCGTCTCTAGAAAAACGTCGTTGACATCGATGTATGTCCCATCTTCGAGGCGGCTCAACGCCATCAATGCCGAATTAGCCCGAAATGCCTTGGAGAATTTTTCCTCCGAGAATTTGATTTGGGACATATCCTTGGAAATGCCAAAAATGGCGGGGCTGCCATTCCAAACCCCTGGCGTGACCCTGGTCTCGACGGGAATTTGCTCACCCGATTTGGTGATCAGCGGCACGGGGCAAAATTCCGCGATCCCTGCCAGCATTTCCGCCACAATCCGCCCGGCTTCATCGCGGCGTTCGAGCGGATGCACCATCAAAACTGAATTGCCGAATAATTCCTCCTGCGAATAATTCAGGCGCTTGTTTACCGTAACGTTTGTATGAACAATGTTTCCCTGCCCATCCAGGACAAATAGAAAATCATCTATGCTGTTGAAAAACTCTTCGTAATTTTTTCGGATTTTTTCCAGCAATTCATCCATTTGCCTGCGCTCTGCAAGTTCATCGTTAAGCAAGCGAAACAGGCGCGCATTTTCCACCGCAACAGCGGCGTGATTGGCAAACAACACCAGCAGGCTCAATTCCTCCTGGGTAAATTTTTTCGAAATATCTTCGCGCAGCAGGTGAATCACCCCGCTCACCCTGCCCTGCCAGAGCATGGGCGCGCTCATCACTGCCTGAAAGGGTTGCTCGTCCTCGTACACAATGGCGCGCCCCGTCCATTTTCGGTAATCGTCGATAATAAGCGTTTTCCCCGTCGCCGCCACATACCCGGCAGCGCCAGCGCCGAAATCGAGCACGGTGCCGGTAAAGTCCTTCTTTGTTTTATAGCTGACGACACAACGCACTTTGCGCTGTTCGGATTCGGTCAAATACAATCCCCCGCTGGCAGCGTCCAGCAAATTGGCGGCGCGTTCCACAATCAACCGAAGGAGTTCGAATAGAGAATGAGGGGAGGATAGATTAAGGGCGATTTCCTGAAGCGAAGTCAACTCATCGGTAAGACGGCGCAATTTATCCTTCGTTTGCTCATGCTCTGTAATGTCATGAATGACAAGAACGAGATACCGCTTCTTATGGAAAACGATCAGAGACGGGCGGACTTCCACGATACGCATTTCCCCGCTCACAAGCCTGTGCGAGCATACAAAACATTGCCCTTCTCCATTGGATAATTTTTGGAATTCCCCAGGCAAGGCGCTAAGTTGATCAATGGCTATGCCGCAAAATTCAGAACTGGAATAACCATAAAAATCCGTCGCAGCGCGATTGGCAGCGACAATCATTCCCGTTTTTGCATCCACCAACAGCATAATGGAGGAATGCCCAGCGAAAACGCGTCGAAAAGTACGCCGCCCTTCAAAGGCGGAAATCGCTTGATTTATCGACGAGGATTTTTTGGGAATCATGGAATTTTTAGACGCCATCCTCGTTTGCGCCAACAGCCCAAACAAACAACTTAAAATTAGACATTCGCATCTCGTATAGCCCAAAACGTGACATTAAATCTGGATAAACCGCGGCGAAATAAATCGAAGCGCAAGATTCACAAACTGATTATACAACGTGGAAATAAATTAAATCAAAAATTTGCGAAAAATCAGCGATTGCAAGCCTGCAAATTCAAACGCGCCTGTTTCAGCCCAATTGCAAATCGACAATAATCTAAAGAACCTGTGTTAAGATTGCCAATCATATCGTACCCCCGGTCACAAATTGCGCTTCCCGCAGAGTAAAAAGACTCAAGTTGTGACTGTGATGGGTATAGTTGCGCCTGTTTTGGAGGAAGAATGAAAAATAGAGTCCCAGCCGCCCTTGTTTTACTTTTTTTTATCCTTGCAACCGCGATAAACGCCTGCTCGCCAGACCCCACCCCAACCCCAGCCTCTCAAGAGCCAGGCGTAACGGCAACATCAAAAGCCCCATCCGCCACCGCAACAACCGCGCCATCCCTGCTATCTGCCATCTTGAGTGAAATTGCGGGCAAGGTCGAAATGAAACAAGCTGCAGAAACAGAATTTACGCCCGCCGCCGATCAATCCTTCCTCGATGAAAATGGACAGGCAATGACCGGCAGCGATGGACGCCTGCGGCTGGACCTGTCCACTGGAACCATCGTCCGCCTCGCGCCCGATTCACTCTTCACCCTGGTTTCCAACGAACAGGCGGACGGCAGCTTGAAGACCCGCCTGCAACTCACGATTGGAAAGCTATTCGTGATCCTCAACGGCGGCTCACTAGAGGTGGACACCCCCACCGGCACGGCGGCTGTACGCGGTTCATACTTAAGCGTCAATTACGACCCAAACAGCGGCGAGGTTAGAGTTACCTGTTTGGAGGGGCATTGCTCTCTGAGCGGATCTGGCGGCACAGTGGAAATCACAGCAGGGCAAACTGCAACCATCACCGGTGTTGGACAGCCTCCCCTGGTGGGAGAAATGACCGAAGCGGATTTTCAAGATTGGCTAAATAATAACCCAGAAGCAAAAGTGCTGGTGGATGCGCTAAACGGCGATCAGCCCTCACTCGTCCCAACGGAAGTTGTAATTCGCCCCCCGTTCATTTCACCCCCGGTAATCAAGAGGGTAGAGAGCGAGGAAGAAGATGTTGTTGTCCAACCGACAGCCTCCCCAACACCAACGCTGACGCCCACTGTAGAAATCACCTCTGTTGTCGCAAGCAATTTCAACCCTGTTGTAGGCGAACCGTTTACTGTGAATGTCACTGTAAACCCCTCCGATGGCGGTCCCCTGCCAACGGGCAAGGTAAAAGCAAAGATCGACGGAACCTATATTTGCACAGCCACACTCAACTCGGCAGGAAATGCATCATGCGTTGGGACTGTTTCCTCGGCAAACGCATATGAATTAACGGCGGTTTATTTTGGCGACAGCAAATATCTCCCTGCTCAATCCAGCGCATGGATAGAATTTTCCATTGATCAAGCAAGCACCACAACCACCATTACCGTTCAGCCACTTAACCCATCACAAGTCGGCGTGACAGCCGCCGAATTCACCGCAACCGTCGATGTCGTCGCCCCCGGAGCCGGGACTCCCACCGGACAAGTCACCTTCTCCGACGGAACCGATAACTGCACAGCCTACTCCGCGCCCTGGAGTTGCAGCATCACCTTCACCAGCCCGGGCACAAAAACCGTAACCGCCAATTATGTCGCCGATGTGAATTTCATAGACAGCGGTTCTTCCCCCATAAATCATGATGTACTCGCCGGCGCAGATGCGGAGTTCCGCAATGCAAACCCGCCCATTTCCCCAATCACAGCCTGCGCCCAATTCTACAGCGTGGATGCGCTGGATGTGAACGGCGTCAATGAAGTGCGTGTCGAATATCATCTCACCGATAACTATTTTGTGGCGACTGACATCAAACTGCCGTTGACGAAAATCCCAGGAACCTACACCTGGCAAGGCAATCTTTACCTGCCTGTCAGTTACCCGGACACCGCTTACTGGCGTTTTGTCGCCACCGATGGCGCAGGAAATGAAACCTTTTTCGGCGGCGCGACAGCATATATCGATGGCTATGTGGGCGGACCTTTCAGCGCTTATTCCTACGCGCCAGATATCGGTGTGACTTGCCCGTAATCCTGCCGCTTAGGGTTTGTCCAAAAATAACTTGAACACTTTTAATTAAAGACCTTGGTTTTTACTCGTGTTTTAGCCTGTTTTTATAACGAATTGACCAACTTATTTTTGGACAAAGACTTAGATTAGCGTAATCAGGCTTCGGAGTTGCTTCCGAAGCCTTTTACCGACTGCACAACAAAAAATTATGTAGTATATTGTGCGGGTGATTATCCACGGAAACCATACCCAGTTGACCAGAGACCAAAGATGACGGCGGCAAACATCCCACACTTCCCACCCGAAAAATACATAACCAGCGCTTCGAACCACCTGGTGGTCTATGCCATTTATTCCCTGCAAAATGACGGGGACGAAATCAGCGCGGAGGATATTCTTTCTGCCTGCTTTACTTTATTTCCCAAAAAATTCTCGCTGCGAACCTACCCCCAGTGGCCCGATTCTGCGCTGGTGGGCAGGCGCCTGCACGACTGTGAGAAAAACGGCTGGCTGACCGCCCGCATCGACAGCGGATTCAAACTGACGGCAAAGGGAATCCACCTTGCTGAAAGAGTCGGCAGGGAATTGGGCTTGGCAATCCGCGCAAAGGAAAAGCAGAAGCGGGTTATTAAGTTACAAGTTGGAAAGTTGAAAGTTAAAAAGTTACGAGTTGACAAGGGACAAGTTGAAAAGTTGAAAGTTGCCGAGGCGGTGAAGCCCGACGTTCAACGTTCAACGTTCAACGTTCCGCCAAAGGCGAAGGCTCCCGTTGTTGAAACGCCGAAGCCAAAGCCTACTGCCCAGGCAAAGAAACGAGTTGACGAGGAACAAGTTGGCAGGTTGCCAGTTGAAAAGTTGAAAGTCACCGAGGCGATGAAGACAGACGTTCAACGTTCAACGTTAAACGTTCCGCCAAAGGCGAAGGCTCCCGTTGTTGAAACGCCGAAGCCAAAGCCTACTGCCCAGGCGGAGAAACAAGTTACCGAGGAACAAGTTGGCAAGTTACAAGTTAAAAAGTCAAAAGTTGCCGAGGCGATGAAGCCCGACGTTCAACGTTCAACGTTCAACGTTCCGCCAAAGGCAAAGGCTCCCGTTGTTGAAACGCCGAAGCCAAAGCCTACTGCCCAGGCAAAGAAACGAGTTGACGAGGAACAAGTTGGCAAGTTACAAGTTGAAAAGTCAAAAGTTGCCGAGGCGGGGAAAACAGACGTTCAACGTTCAACGTTAAACGTTCCGCCAAAGGCAAAGGCTCCCGTTGTTGAAACGCCGAAGCCAAAGCCTACTGCCCAGGCAAAGAAACGAGTTACCGAGGCGGGGAAAACAGACGTTCAACGTTCAACGTTAAACGTTCCGCCAAAGGCAAAGGCTCCCGTTGTTAAAGCGCCAGAACCAGTGGAAAAGAATTCTGCCGCGCCAAAGACAGAACCCACCGTCCACCGTCCGCCGTCCACCGTCGAGAAGAAGAAAGTCGCCGAGGCGGCGAAGCCCGACGTTCAACGTTCAACGCCAAATGTTCCACCCGAAGCAAAGGCGCGGGCTGGGAAATTCGTCAAGATGATGGAAGGCTCGGATGCGTATCGCCTGTATAAAAAGAACGGCGCAGGCGCAAACATCGGCGAGTTCGATTTCAGGAGTTTGCTACTCTGCACAATGGAATCTTCGCATGAAACGCTGGCGAAGAATGTCGAATTGTTCAAGGGCTATGCAGAGATTCACAACCGCAAGGACTTGACCGCCTTCCTCGCGTTTTGCGGGGAGAAGTTCGCGCATTTGCTCGCGCCTGAGAAGAAAATAGTAAGAAGTAAGAAGTGATAAGTAAGAAGTAAAACGTGAGAAGTTACAAAGGAAACTGAATGGCTGGTAGTCGAAAATTACAATACGCTGACCGCGTGGCGCTGCAACAGGCAGACCAGGCGATTCGCAAAGATGTGCTGCGCGCGCTCGTGGAAGTCATCACCAACTGCAACGATAGTTATTCGCGTCTCGAACAGGCGGGGCAGACAGTGGATGGCGAAATCATCATCGACGTACACCGCAAGCACCAGAACTCGGTCATCCGCGTCCGCGACCATGCCGAGGGCATGACCGATTCACGCATGGACAAGGTCGTCGGCACCTACGGCGAAGCGACCAGCGGACTCAAAGAGGATAAGCATGTGCGCGGCATGTGGGGGCGCGGCATGAAGGATTCCATCTTCGGGCTGGGGCATGGGCATGTTTACTCGTTTCGCGGCGCATATTTTTACTCCTGCTCCCTGCTCATCAAGAACGGAGTCCCCACCTTCAAACTGAACGACCCCGCCTGGGCAAACGCTTCGCTGCGCGAGGAATACCAAACGCCGCAGGGCAATGGAACCATCATCGAAATCATCGTCTCGCGCGACGACGTCAAAGTGCCGCAGTACGACAACCTGCGAAATTATCTCCAGCGGCATTTTGAACTGCGCCCCATCATGAGCGCCCCGCAGCGCCGCATCATTTTGCGCGACATCGCCTCGGCGGGCAAAATCCGCCACGAGCATATCCTCAGTTACAAATCGCCGAAGGGCGAAAAAGTTTTGGACGAAGAAATCGCCGTCGAGGGCTACCCCGTCTCGGCGCGGCTGGAAGTTTTCCGCTCCGCCATTCAACTCTCCACACGCGGCGAGGAAGGCGACTACGCCGACGGCGGGCTGCTGGTGATCAGCAAGGGAACCATCATCTCGTTGACCATGCTCAAGTTCGAGAACGACCCCTACGCGGGATATTTCTACGGTTCGATTCAATGCGACCACCTGCACGACCTGATGAAGAACGACGAGCCCGTCCTCACCGCCACCCGCGACGGCATCAACTGGACTCACCCGTTTGCGAAGGCGTTAAAACTGACAGTTGAATCCAAACTCGAGCCGCTGATTCAAGCCGAGCGCAAGCACGCCCTGCACGACGAGCAGACCAAACTCGACAAACGCCTGCGCCAAAAAATCGACCAGGCGCTGCACGAATTGAACTCGATTGCGTTGATGGAGTTGAGCGAAAAACGGGAAGGCGGCGCGCACCGTCAAATTGAATTGCCGCCCTCGGGCATCGGCTTCATCCCAGAGCGGGTGTACGTCCAAACGGGGCAAACGCTTCACCTGCCGCTCTATGTTCGGCTGGATGAAGACATACGGCTTGGCGCGACGGTAACAGTCATCTCGAACAGCCCCGAAGTGATGGTCTTGACCCAGCAAGTAGTGATTCAATCCCACAAAAACGACCCGACGATTGGACAGGCGCGAGTCAGGGTGGAAGGTCGGCAGGTCGGCGGCGAAGCGACAATCACCGCCTACCTCGGCAGGCATCGGGCGCAGGCGCTGGTGCAGGTGCGCTCCAAAAAAGAGACCATCGTCATCGAGCCGTCAAAAAGCAGCAATGCGCTCTTCACCGACATCATCTTCGACGACCGCATGGATCCGCGCCAGCGCGTGTACTTCGACCGCGTCAATTCAGGTATTGTCATCGCCACCGCCGCGCCCTCGGTCAAACTTTACCTCGACGAGCAGGAGCGACTCGACACCACCGTGCAGGGACAAGTGCTGCTGGCTGAGTTAATCACCGAAGCCGTCTGCCGCGAGATCGCCCGTCATGGCGTCGAAATCGGACGCTTCCTCGCCCCCGACGGCGCCGAAGCCGACGCCGTGCAGAATCACTTCATTCGCCTGCAAAACCAGTACGCGCATTTGATTCACAAATATATTGTGACAAGAGATTAAGCTGAAAACATCAGAGCGCCGGGCGGATTTCTACGCGGAATGCCGACGGGATTTGGGTAAAAAGAACAGGCACAAAACAAACCCGACCGCCATGATCAATGCTCCCGTCAGGTAGGGATAGTTCAGGTTGATGTCCAAAGCATATCCCGCCCACAGCGGACCGGCAATCCGCCCCAGGCTCATAAAGGCGTTATTCATTCCCATCGATACACCCTGGCTTACGCCTTCCTGCTTCGAAATCAACGAAGAAGAGCCGGGGCGAATCATGGAATTCGTCAACATAAAGAAACCCGCTGCCAGCATCACCGAGGTGGAAATTTTTCCAGGCTCACTTTTCGCAAGGGTCATCAGAACAAAGCCAAAAACACTGGCAAACAACGAAACAATCACTACGCTCGAATCGCCCCATTTGCGAGTGGCAGGACCTGTCAGCGCGCCCTGCACTACCGCCGAGACCAGCCCCACCACCGTCAAGACAATGCCAACCTGTGTGGCGCTATATTCGTAACGGAGTTGCGTATACATCCCAAAGACGCCTTCGAAGTTGGCAAGCGCAAAGCTATGCAGGAAAGCCAGGAAGAGCAAAAAGCCAATCGGACCCAAAAGCGCCTTCCACATCTCGCCCAACTGCGGACTGTTGATTTTTCCCAGCGTAACGGTTCGCTCATCACTGGGCAGAGATTCGGACACCATCGCCCAAGTCAGGGCGACAGCAATCACCGAGATCAGCGCCGCAAAATAAAACGGCGCGGAAAGCGAAATCCCCGACATCATCCCGCCGATGCCGGGACCGAGCACCATGCCAACGCCCATCGCCGCGCCAACCAATCCCATGCCGCCGCCGCGTTCGTGATGGCTGGTTCTGTCGCTGATGATCGCCATTGCCGTCGGCAGGGTGGCAGAAGAAAGCACTCCAGCCAAGCCACGGGTCACAATCAACAGGGTCAGACTCGTTTGTGGGTTGAATAGCCCCGCCCCGGCAAAATCACCGACCAGACCGTACAAAATCTGCGAGACCACGTTCCCGACAATCCCAACCAGCAAAATGGGCTTGCGTCCATAATGGTCCGAAAGGCTGCCCCAAATAGGGGAGAATATAAATTGCATGATGGAATAGATCGCCATCAACATGCCCATGTCCTTGCCGCTTCCGCCAAAGTGTTCAACGTAAAACGGCAGGATGGGGATGACAATACCAAACCCAAGCATTACCACAACAAGGGCAAAGAAAAGGACTGCAAGATTTTTATTTTTGAACATGGAGAGGATTATAAACTACGGATATGCAAGAGCCAAGCGACAACGTTGTGATGAACAAAATGGCGACGGTCAAATCGGGGACCGTCGCCATTTTGTTATAAATTATAAAATCAAGACCCTCTAGTCTTGCGGCGCATCACGAACAATGTAAAGCGGTCTGCCTTTGGCTTCGTCATATAAACGTCCAACATATTCGCCGAGGATACCCAGTGAAATCAATTGCACGCCGCCCAGAAAGAGGACCGCAATCAACGTGGTCGCCTGACCAAAGAATGCTCCCGACCCCATCATGCGCATGTAAATGACGATGGGAATCGCAAGAATGGAAATGCCCGCCGAGAAGAAGCCAAAATAGGTCGCCACCTGCAAAGGAAAATACGAGAACCCCGTAATGGCGTTTAGCGCCAATTTGAGCATCTTGCTCAGGGGATATTTTGTAACCCCTGCGACACGAGCGGCTCGTTTATATGTAACGCCGATCTGTTTAAAGCCGACCCATGCCGACATGCCGCGCGGAAAACGGTGACGCTCCTGCATCTGCTTGAGAACGTTTACCACTTTGCGATCCATCAAACGGAAGTCGCCCGTATCCACAGGAATTTTGACATCGGTAATGCTGTAAATCAAACGATAGAACATGGCAGCGGTAAGTTTCTTGAACCAGGTTTCGCCTTCGCGCTCACCGCGCACAGCATAGACCACCTCGTACCCTTCCCGCCACTTTTTCGCCAGTTCGAGGATGACTTCAGGCGGATCCTGTAAATCGGCGTCGATGATGATCACGGCATCGCCGCGGGCGTAATCCCAGCCTGCGGTGATGGCAACCTGATGACCAAAATTGCGGGCGAAAATCACGGGACGCACCGCTTTATCCTGCAAAGCCAATTCGCGGATTTTATCGGTCGAGCCGTCGGTGGAACCGTCGTCCACAAGGAGCAACTCCCAGGCTTCGCCCGAAGAGTCCATCACGTCCTTTACGCGGCGATAAAGTTCGGGAATATTTTCGATTTCATTGAATATCGGCGCAATGATCGAGTAAATAATTTTCATAAGCCTTTTTTCCGCTTTTCCTTTGAAAAAATCCGAAGTCCGCGGCGCAGTTTCTCCTTCTCTACAGAAGCCTTGAACTGCTTTTCGCCATCGTCTTCAAAAGGAGGCAATCCCAGGATACGGCGGCGCAGATACTCGGCGATGACAGCCACGGAAGCAAGCATGGGGACGACCAGCAAAGCCCCCATAATTCCCTCCAAAATAGTGGCAATCATGATCGCGATGAAGATGAGCGCCTCGTTCATGCGCAAACTGCGTCCCATGATAAGCGGGCGCAGAAAAAAATTCTTCAAATTGATCAACACCAGATAGGTCGCCCCCACAATACCCGCCACCCAAAAATTGGAAAGCGGTATCCAGTTCGAGCCTTCGAGCAGGGCAACCCCAAAAGCCAATGCCACCGCCAGGAAGGGACCAACATCGGGAATAAGGGTAAACAAACCGGCAATTGCGCCAAGAACGAGGGCGCCGGGAATTCCAATAATTGTCCAGGCAATGGTAAACACAGTCCCAACCACCAGCATTAACACAATTTGCCCGCGCAGGTACGCCATCCATACGTTGCGAAGGCGTTTATATAATTCGCGCATTTCGTCATGATGGTCTTGCGGCATCAGGGTAATCAGCCAGTCGCGCATGTGGGGCCATTCGGTCATGAACAGGTGAACGCTGACCAGAATCACCAACAACCACAGAACATTAATGGAAGTGCTCTCCAACAACGCCAGCGCCTCACCCGGCAGCGGCGTCAGGATGGATTCCTGCAAATTACCAAGCCCTTCGCCAAGCTGCGTAAAATGAAAGACCATATTGCCAAATTCGACAGGCTGCACCAGCCAGCCGCTAATTTGATCAGAAAGGTCGAGCAGGTCGCTCGCCACGAGTTTGATTTCATCGAAGAAGATCGGGGTCAACGCAGCAGGAACGCCCACCATCACAATCAAGGCAGAAAAATAAACAATATTAACCGCAGCCGTGCGCGAGAGTTTGGTATTCTGATTCAACAACGTTACCGCAGGACTGATCAAATACGAAACAAACCCCGCAATGACCAGCATTTTTACCGCTTCACGCGCATAGATCAACAGGGCGATGACTGCGGCAAAAATGATAATCGCCGTTACATAACGGGCGGAGATACTCCATGGGCTGTCTTTCATAAAACCTTTTTGACGGCGTTCAGCGTTGGCTCGATGGTAGGCGCGGGCTGAACAGCCTGCATTGCCGCGCGCACGTCCTTGAGCCCGCTGCCGGTGTTCATGACCAAAATTGGATCGTCGCTCCCAATCAGCCCCGAAGTGGTTGCTTTGACCAACCCGGCATACGCCGTCGCTCCAGCAGGCTCCGAAAAGACGCCCATTTTCCCAAGTTCTGCAATCGCCTTGATAATCTCATCATCTGAAACGGTGATGTATGTTCCATCCGTTTCCTTCGCAGCGCGCACCGCGCGAACGCCATCGCGCGGCAAGTCGACAGAAATACTGTCCGCAAGCGTTGTGGCAGAAACGGGGGTGATTGTCTCGACGTTTGCGCGGAAAGCATTGGCAATTGCGGCTGAACCTTCCGCCTGCACACCGATAATCCGCGGCATGTTTGGAATCCAACCCAGCGCAAATAAATCTTTGAAACCTTTGTGAATGCCCGAAATGATATTCCCATCTCCCACAGAAACGAAGATCGCCAGGGGGGGATGGCTATCCAGGGGGCTGTCCTTCTTGTGCCAGTCACGATGCGCCGCCAACCACCATTCCCAAATTTCAAAAGCGGCGGTTTTTTTGCCTTCCAATGTGAATGGGTTATAGCCGGTGTTACGACAATACCAGCCGAATTCCTCCGCGGCTTTTACCGTAAGATCGAAGGCGTCATCATACGTCCCATCCACTAGAATGACCTTCGCGCCAAAGACGAGCAATTGCGCCACCTTTGCCTGTGGAGCGGATTTGGGGGCGAAAATGACCGCCTTTTGCCCTACAGCCGCCGCCATACCCGCCAGCGCCGCGCCTGCGTTTCCTGTGGATGCAGTCACCACCACCTCGGCTTTCAATTCACGCGCGCGGGTGACGACAACGGCGCTGGCGCGATCCTTGAACGATGCAGTCGGGTTACGCGATTCATCTTTTAGCCAAAGATGTTTAAGTCCCAGTCGTTCCGCCAGACGCGGCAAGGCAAACACGGGCGTCCAACCCGCGGCGTGGAGCGGCGTGGAATCCCCGGCGGGTTCGTTAACGGTCAACAAAGGCAGGTATCGCCATAGGGAAGACTCCCTTCGCGACGTGATGTCTTCAGGGTGAAATTTCTTTTTGATGTATTTATAGTCTGGGACGACGTCCAAATTACCGCCATCCTTTGGGCAGGTATATGTTACTTGACCAGGCAGATACTCGGCGCCACAAATCGAACAGCGATAGCCAACAAATTTATCCATGGGTTCCTCTTGTTCATCTGATTTTACCCGATAAGCAGATGGGTAAGGCAGCTTCATGCACAAGGTCTCATCGCCAAATGAAAGAAGCCGAACAGTAAAAAACAATACTACGACAATCCTTGCTTCGTCTTTTCCTTTCCCCTCGACCGCATCCCATCCAACACGCGCGGCATGACTTCTGCATAAAGTTTATACCAAAGTTTGGTCGGCGCAAAATCGTACGCTCCCAACGTACGAACCACCTCGCCGCCCAAGCCTTCCTTGAAGCGGTAAACGCCCCACATCGAGTCGCTTTCGTCGAAGGTTTCGGGAGCGCCCCACAGGTCGTAGAAACTGCATCCGCTGGCTTTGGCGCGTTTCATGGCTTCCCATTGTAAAAGATAGGTCGGCATTTTTTCGCGGTGAAGGTTGCGCGACATGCCGTACACGTAGTACGCCCGCCCTGCAAACAAAAACAAAAATATCGCGGCGACGGGTTGATTTTCCACTTCTGCAATTAATGGAATGCAGGAAGGAACGTTGAACGTTGAACACCCGCCCTGAGCAGCGTCGAAGGGTTCAACATTCAACATGAACAACTTCCACACAGTCATATAATAATTTTCGTCGCGGATGACAAAGCCGTCGCGGACAGATGTTTCGGCGTACATTTTGTAAAGCATGGGCAAATCATCCATACTGCCTACACGCAAAGAGACGCCCTTCTTTTCCGAGAGGCGGATGTTGTAGCGAGTTTTGGGTTTCATCCGCGCCAGCATTTCTTCTTCGGAGGCGGATAAGTCAATGAGGACTGTGTTGCGGAATTGGATTTGGTCTGACGAGTAAACCCATCCCCTGCGGGAGAACTCCGCCGCTGCGACTTGACCGCTGTTTTCTGGAGCATCTCCCTCGCTGTTGGGGACTCCGCGTCCGAGCACGATGTCTGGGTCAATTTTGAGGAAGATGGCGCCCTGCTGTTTGGCGAAGGCTTGCAGGTCGTTTAGCACGCGAGTCCGCAGGGGGATGTTATCCCAGTCTAGCAACGGTCCCTTTGGCGCGTAGAGAATGGATAGGCGGGCGGCAAATCCGCGGTTGAGGATTTGTTTTTTGAGGATGAGACAAGCGGCAGAATAGGTATTAGGAATTAGGGATTGGGGATTAGGGGAGACGTGAAATTTTCCGTCGTCTGTCCAGACAGCGTAATAGGGAGTCCAGCCGTACTTCGCCTTGACCTGTCCCCATTCATAGGTTTGGAGGAAGTGCGGGTTGGGAAGGGTGGAAATAAGTTGATTCCAGAGATGAGCGGATTGAATGGGTGATGTCATTTGAGAAGTATGATAATTGGTAATTGGTAATTGGTAATTGGTAATTGGTAATTACTATTTACCAATTACCAACCTCGTATAAAGCCAATACAACAGCGGATTATAGACTCTGTCCATAGCCTGCGCGGCGCGTTTGAGTTGACCACCAAATCCGCGCTTGAAACGATAGACACCCCAGAGTCCGTCGTGACGGGATTCGAAATTGGCTTCGAGTGTTTCTTCGTTTTCGTCAGGGACGCCCCAGAGGTCGTATTCTTCACAACCACGTTCTTTTGCCCAGCGGATGGCTTGCCACTGCAAAAGATAAGTCGGCATTCGGTTGCGTTCGTGGTCGTTGGATGCACCATAGACATACCAGGCGCGTTTCCCGTTGGCGAAAACCATCAGCGAGGCAAGCGGTTTGGCTTCGTATTCGGCGACGAGGAGTTCACAAGTCCCTTTGGGATGGAACAATTCGTAGGCGCGTTGATAATATTCTTTGGAATGCACACCGAAGTTGTCGCGTCCGCCTGTGACGGTCATCATGTCGTGGAAGGCGGGAATGTCGTCCCATGCGCGGACGGTCACGCCTTTTTTCTCGGCAAGGCGAATATTGTAGCGGCATTTGGGTTTCATGCGGGACAGGATTGTTTCTTCGTTATCTTTGATGGAGATTACGATGGTGCGGGGGGGTTGGATGTTATGGGAGGAAATGAGAAATGAGGGATGAGTAACGAGGGATGAGGATACCCAAGCGTCGGGTTCGACTTTTAGGAAGATGGCTTTGTTCCGCTTGCAAGCAGAGTCCACTTCATGCCAAAACTCGTTACTCGTTTCTTGTAACTCGTTACTCATTACTATTTTCGGCATATAGCCAATCGTCAACCCAAGCGGTAAACGGCGGAAGAGGATTTGGGCGCCGATTTCGTTTTGAATGATGCGGACGGGGTTCCAGCCAAAGTTTTGTTTGAGTTCACCCCATTCGCCCATTTGAAGTAAATGCGCGTTGGGATGATTCTCTAAAAATTTATTCCAGTCGGGGAGGTTGACTTGCATGGTTAGAGGTCTAAGGTCAAAGGTTGAAGGTCAGATGATGCGGTGACGGTGGCGCCTGGGATAAGTTCGTCGAGGAGTTGGGTGATGGCGGCGCGGTCAGCGGAGAGGCTGAGGGTAGTCAACTGCTCGATGGCTTGAATCAGGTTCGGGGCGTCGCCCTGAGCTTGTCGAAGGGTTGGCAAGATCGAAGACTCGTTGAGTCGGGAAATGTCGGGGTGTAGAGTCGGCATGAGGGCAGTATCAGAGTCCCAGAGTTCTTCCACAAGTTTTTCTCCAGGTCGCATTCCAGTGAAGATGAACTCAATATCCTTGTGCGGTTCGAGACCCGAAAGTTTGATGAGGTCTTCGGCGAGGTCAAGGATGCGGACAGGCTCGCCCATGTTGAGGACAAAGACCTCGCCGCCGTTTTGCATGGACGAAGCTTGCAGAACGAGATAAACGGCTTCGGGAATGGTCATGAAAAAACGAAACATGTCGGGGTGCGTGATGGTGACAGGTCCGCCGTTGGCAATTTGATTTTTGAAAATGGGAATGATGCTGCCACGCGAACCAAGCACATTGCCAAAGCGGACAACGGTAAAGGCGCGGTTGTGCTGGCGGGCAGCGTCGAGGACAATCATCTCGGCGAGACGTTTGGTCGCACCATAAATGCTGGACGGGCGCACAGCTTTATCGGTGGAGATGAGCACGAAGCGTTCGACGTTGTGCGCGACTGCGGCTTGCACAAGATTGCGCGTGCCAAGTACGTTGTTGGTAACGGCTTCGACGGGATTGGCTTCCATGAGCGAGACATGCTTATGCGCGGCGGCGTGGAAAACGATTTGTGGCTGATGAGTTTTGAAAACCGAGTCAAGGCGCTGCGCGTTGCGAACGTCGGCAATGACGGGGATGAGTTTTAGGTTGGGATAATTGCTTTGCAGTTCAAGCAGAATTTCAAAGATGGAATTTTCACCGTGACCCAACAGGACGAGTTCAGCGGGATTGCGCCTTGCAATCTGACGGCTGAGTTCGCGCCCGATGGAGCCGCCAGCCCCCGTGACTAAAACCCGTTTGCCTTCGAGCGCCTGCCCCACTTTTTCATCGTTCACGCGGACATGGTCGCGGCGCAGCAGGTCGGTGATGTCCACTTCGCGCAGACGGTTGACGCTGACCTTGCCGCCAAGCAGTTCATAAATCCCAGGCATCGTGCGCGATGGAATATTTTTTTTGCGACACTCGTCATTGACGAGGCGAATAATATTCCCAGGCGCGGACGGGATGGCGATGATGACTTCGTCCACTTGCTGGTTGTCGAGGATGTCGGCGAGTTTGTTTACTTTGCCAATGACCGAGACACCATAAATTTGGTGATTCTGTTTGGCGGGGTCATCATCAAGGAAGCCGATGGGAACGAGGTTGAGTTGAGAAGGTCGCTGTAACTCGCGGACAACGAGCGCGCCCGCGTCGCCTGCACCAATGATGAGAGCGCGTTTGGATTTTGAGTCACGTTTTGATGTGGACTGCTCCGCGAGAATCCGCAGGGCAAAACGCGAGCCGCCGATGAGGACGAGCGAAAGCAGCCAGTCAATGCCGAGGGCGGAGCGCGGCATTCCA
>Ga0172367_10004955_pt1 | contig 16303 bp, 15 predicted proteins | sample Lak10m_FD_114542 | JGI IMG/M metagenome (GOLD analysis project Ga0172367, IMG submission 114542) | Freshwater microbial communities from Kabuno Bay, South-Kivu, Congo - kab_022012_10m | ecosystem: Environmental > Aquatic > Freshwater > Lake | place: Democratic Republic of the Congo: South-Kivu...
CCAGCGGGGTGTACTACTACCAACTAAAGGCGGGAAGTTTTGTTGAAACTAAGAAGATGATTTTGCTGAGGTGAAAAGTAAAAATATACTTTTCTGAAAGGGAATAAGCAATTGTTCCCTTTTTTATTTTTAAAATTTTTTCGCTGCTCTAAATTCAATAATTTTCATTAATGAATTTATTAAATGCATCCAGGCTATCAGCAATTTTGCTTGCACTGCTTGTAACCTTCCTATGGTCAACATCTTTTGTGATTATTAAGTGGGGCTTGACTGAAATTCCACCGCTTACTTTTGCAGGGCTCCGGTACTTCATTGCGTTTATTTGCCTGCTGCCGTTTGCTTTCACGAATAAAAATATTATGGGCATAAAATCTTTAACAAAAAAAGATTGGCTGAATCTTTCAATTTTAGGACTGATGTTTTACCCCCTTACCCAAGGTGCACAGTTTATTGGCTTATCACTCATCCCTGCGGTCACTGTTAGTCTTTTACTTAATTGCACCCCCATCGTTGTTGCTTTTATGGCGATCGTTTTAATTTCAGAATACCCGACAAAACTTCAGTGGTTTGGCACATTTCTTTTTATAAGCGGGATAATTATTTACTTCGTTCCAATACATCTTTTGGAGAATGAGAAAACCGGGTTGTTTGTGATGTTGATCGGGGTTTTCGCAAACGCCTTGTCTGCGGTACTTGGGAGAAAAGTAAACCGATCCGGGAAGTTTAGTCCTTTTATTGTTACACTTGTAAGCATGGGTGTGGGATCTTTGATATTGATTATTACGGGATTATTCATTCAAGGCATTAATCAAATCAGTAAGGAAAATTTATTTTATCTTCTATGGCTTGCGATTATAAACACAGCTCTTGCATTTGTTTTATGGAATAAATCATTACAAACATTGAGCGCAATGGAATCGAGTATTATTAATGGTACTATGTTAGTTCAGATAGCATTACTTGCATGGATCTTTCTAGGAGAGGAAATAACAATGCAAGAAGGTTGGGGAATGTTTGCAGCAGCTTGCGGTGCGGTGCTCGTTCAATTAAAAAGGAAATAAACTTATCATTTGAATTTTCGTTTGGTAAAAAAAAAATTATTACTTAATCGTGTCAATCTTTTTAGATATTTTTACAATCACTTATTATTAAAACTTCTTTTTTGGAAGGCATTTATGAAACTATTAATATTTTTTGTGTGCTTGACTATGGCGGCAATTGGACAAACAAAACCTGAAGATGTAAAAACTTTTCAACTTAAAAATGGAATGAAGATAATGATTCTCGAAGATCATTCAATCCCGAATGCAAATATGTATTTATTCTGGCGTGTCGGTTCAAGAAATGAATATCCCGGTATTACAGGACTCTCACACTTCTTTGAACACATGATGTTTAATGGCGCTAAAAAGTACGGTCCAAAGGAATTCGATCGGACTATGGAGGCTGCCGGAGGATCGAATAATGCTTACACAACAGAGAACGTGACTGTTTACACTGATTGGTTCCCAAGTTCATCTCTCGAATTAATGTTTGAGCTTGAAGCTGATAGAATTGCAAACTTAAATTTCGATGACAAAATGATCGAGAGCGAACGCGGAGTTATTCTTTCCGAAAGAAGTACAGGACTTGAGAATAGTAATTGGGAATATCTTAATCAGGAAATTTTAGCTGTTTCGATGGTAGCCCACCCTTATCACTGGCCTGTTATTGGATATGAATCGGACATAAAGGGGTGGCAGAAAAAAGATCTTCAGAATTATTTTAAAACTTATTATGCACCAAACAATGGCAATATAGTGATAGTAGGCGATGTTGATTTTAGCGAAGTGAAAAAACTTGCTGAAAAATATTTTGAAACGATCCCTTCTCAGGATCCACCGAGAAAGATACATACAGTTGAACCCGATCAACTGGGCGAGAAAAGAATTTTAGTGAAGAAAGAAGTTTCTACTCCCAACATTTTGTTCGCTTACCATGTTCCTGCTACCGGCTCTGAAGATTATTATGCTCTCGAACTTCTCAATTCAATTTTAACAAGCGGCAATTCATCGCGACTCTACAGTTCTATTATTGATCAGCAGCAGCTTGCAACAGACGTAGAGACATATTTACCGCAGGCGTTTGATCCGTTTCTTTTTTTCATTTATGCGGTTGCAAATGATGGCGTAGGCGCTCTTCAACTTGAAAATGCGATTGAAGCCGAAATAAATAAAATTATTTCAGAAGGGGTAACCGAGAATGAACTTCAAAAAGTGAAGAATCAAAAACTATCTGAGTTTTATCACTCGCTCGAAACTATAAATGGTAAAGCAAATACGCTCGGGACTTACGAAATGTTTTTTGGCGATTATAAAAAAATGTTCAATGCTCCGGAAGATTTTAAGAAAGTCACAACCGAAGATATTAAACGTGTTGCTGCAAAATATTTTGTAAAATCTAATAAAACAATTGGAATAATGCAGGGGGAGGAGAATTAAAAATGAAAAAGCACAATTTATTATTCGCTAAAGTATTTATAATTACCATTTTATTATCAATGATGTTCAGCACTATGGCACAAATAGAATCAAAAAAATTTTCACTGCCCGCCTACGAGAAACTTACTCTGTCAAATGGGCTAACTGTTTATTTAATGGAACGTCATGAAGTTCCATTGATTTATATTACGGCAGTTTTTCCCGCCGGGGCAGTTAATGATGGTGATAAAAACGGCTTAGCTTCACTCACTTCCGATGCGTTGTTATTCGGCACGAAGAGTTTTACTAAAAATCAGATAGAAGAAACATTTGATTTTCTTGGCGCTAACATTAGCACAAATGCAGGAACTGAAACATCAACACTGTCAACTTCATTCATAAAAGATGATGCTGATAAAATTTTACCAATCCTGAAAGAAATCATTGCTGACCCGGTTTTTCCCAAAGAAGAAATAGATAAACGTCAGCAACGCTGGCTTGTTGAACTTGAGCAGGCAAAAGAAAGTCCACGAAGTGTTATCCGCTCTTACTTCAACAAATTTATTTTCGGCAATAGCGTTTACGGTAATCCTGTTAACGGTACATCAACAGGAATTACAGCCATCACTCCAATTCATATTCAGAATTTTTATAAATCAAATTATCAGCCTTCGCTTTCGGCAATCGCAATTGTCGGAGATTTTTCTGCTTCTGATATGAAGGGGAAAATTTCGTCATTATTTGAAAACTGGAAAGGGGTGGAGTTTGACGGAATAAAAAGATTTGAAACTCCCGAGTTAAAATTTGAAAAGAGCCGTGTGCTTCTTATAAATAAAAATGATTCTTATGAAACCACTTTTCTAATTGGCGGGATGGGGGTTACAAAAAACAATGCCGATTTTGTCGGGCTTCAAGTTATTAATACAATACTTGGCGGAAGATTTACATCTTGGTTGAATGATGAACTGCGCGTAAATTCGGGATTGACTTACGGTGCGCGAAGCCTATTCGTCCCTTATAAATATTCCGGGACCTTTCTTATAAGCACGTTCACAAAAACATCAACAACTATTCAGGCAATTGATCTCGCACTTCAAACTTACAATCGTCTTTGGGCAAAAGGTATTGATGATAAAACTCTTTCATCGGCAAAAAATTATATCAAAGGACAGTTCCCTCCCGATTATGAAACTTCCGGCGATCTGGCAAACTTACTGACTGAAATGTTTTACTTCGGATTGGATGATTCTTTTATAAATGATTTTGAAAAAAATGTTGACGCATTGACAGTTGAAAAATCAAAAGAGCTAATCAATAAATATTTCCCAAAAGATAAGCTGCAGTTTGTACTGATTGGTAAAGCCGAAGATATTCGCAGCGAGATGACAAAGTATGGTGAAGTAATTGAAAAAGAAATTACTGCCGAAGGATTTTAACAGATGGTTTAGTAGATGCAATCCTTAATGACGATTGCATCTTGATTTTTTTTATTTAAGGAGCAGCATTTTTTTAACTAAAGCAAATTCAAAACTTCCATCTAAGTTATAAACTTGCAGTTTGTAAACTAACATTCCACTTGGAGAATTTTTGCCATTGAATTCAACTTCATAACTGCCTGGAGGATGCTGCTTATTAACAAGTGTGCTAATTTCATTTCCAAGCACATCAAAAACCTTTATACTGACAAACAAATTTTCTGCTTCGCCTCCTCCGAATAAATTAGAGGGAGAGGGAATTTCATATTTAATTTTTGTACTTGGATTAAAAGGATTCGGATAATTCTGTTCCAGCAATATGGTCTCAGGGATATATGAAGACACTGCTTCAATTTTTGAATAGTTAAAAGTTCCATCACTATCAACCTGTTTTAACCTGTAAAATAATTTTGCAGCACTATTGATCGAGTTATCAATGAACGAATAGTTCTTCGGTGCATTAGAATTTCCGTTGCCGCTTACAAATCCAATTTTTTGCCATAATAAATTTTCTGGATATCCTCCATAAATATCAGTTGTCAGCAAACTTCGTTCAATCTCAAATCCATAATTATTTACCTCTGTTTCAGTGCGCCATTTCAGAATTACCGAACCACCATTAACAAAAGCTTCGAACAAAGACAGCTCAACCGGCAGTGTACTATTAATTATCCCTTCTACATTTATTTTCCCGTATCCGCTGAATGGATCAAATGTTCCGTATTCCGAACCATGCAGCCTTGCTAATGCTCTTGATGAATCAAAACTTATTGTTAAGTAGTTTGATATGAATGCCAGTTGCCCCGCGACAAAGCCATTTGAATAACTCGAAAAATTATAGCTGGTGATGGGATCTATAGAAAAAAATTCTAAGTTATAACCGGTCATATTAGAATCAATGCCTGCACCTGTAACCACTACCGGGCAGGTGCTTATTTCTCCAGAAAATATATGATCGAAGTTATTGCTTCCGGCAGGCATAATCAAATCAACTGACGGGTAAGAGTAAGAAAAATTTATCGCAGTGCTCAAGCCGGTTGTAGATCTTATTATTAACTGATAACCATTGCTTTGTGCATACATAAATGAAGCTAATATATTCTGAGAATATAGAATCGTCTCCCCTAAAAACTCTGTGCCATTGTACGATGAATAACCAGAGTAGAAAGCAGCCTGCACATCAAGATCATGCTGACCGCCAAATCCAGATATAATTACCTTATCAATTACATCTGGAAAACTTGACTGCATAAAAATTGTAAAGACAAGTGATAATATTCGAATGAATCGGAACATCTTAAATTCAATTCTCGCTTAGAAAATGATTTGAAATACATCCAACTCATATAGATTGGATCATTAAAGAAAGCATAAACTTTCCAAGCATATTATCGAATAGAATTAAATTGAATTTAGAGAGCTGTCGTGGCAGGCAGGGCGTAAAGATTGTTATGTAATCAAAAAATTATTTTAATTAAGCCACTAAATAAATGATAGAATAATTCGATTATTAGAATAATAATTATTATTCTATTTCTATACCCACGGGGCAATGATCGGAGCCCATAACATCCGGAAGAATAAAAGCATTTTTTACATTATCTTTAAAATTTTCTGAAACAAAAAAATAATCTATTCTCCAGCCGACATTTCTTTCGCGAGCACGCGTTACCATATCCCACCAGGAATATTGTTCCGGTTCACTGCAGAACATTCGGAAAGTATCGTGATAACCATTCGCGAAAAATTTATCCATCCACTCCCTTTCGATTGGAAGAAAGCCGGAAGTCTTTTCGTTTTCTTTTGGTCGGGCAAGATCAATTTCTTTATGCGCAGTATTTACATCACCGCAGATAACAAGTTTCTTTCCTTTCTTAACTAGCTTGTTTGAGTATTCCAGAAAGGCTTCATAAAAATCTATTTTGTACTGCAGCCGTTCTTCATTCTTTTTTCCATTTGGATAGTAAATGTTAAGCAAAACGAAATCTTCGAAGTAAGCTATTATAATTCTACCTTCGTCATCAAACCTTGGAATGCCAAAACCATGCTCAACATTTATTGGATTCTTCTTCGTGTAGATAGCCACTCCGCTGTAACCCTTCTTTACTATTGAAGAGGAGAAGTATGAATTATATCCATTAATGTTTAAAAGTTCTTCGGATAATTGTTCGGGATGTGCTTTGGTTTCCTGAATACAAAGCATATCAGGGTTTTCTTTTAACAGCCATCCAATAAATCCTTTTTTCTGAACAGCCCGGATTCCATTAACATTCCACGAAAGTAATTTCAATTTTGTCATAAAATATTCTCTATAAAAATTTAATAATTATTTCACCGATAAAGAAACCAACTGCGGCAACACCAAAACCAACAACAAACATATCAAACCCGCTTCTGAAAATCCCCCGCCCCGTGAAAAAACTTCTCGCAGCTCCAACTCCAAAATGTGCAAGCATTGAGCCAATAAAAGAAGTTAATATTGCAATTGAACCATCCAAGAAAAAAAAGGGAAATACAGGAATGAGTGCCCCCACCGCAGTTGAAAGCCCGGTGACCCATCCTTCCTTAAATGGAGTAAATGGTTTGTAAATAATGCCAAGTTCTTCGCGCACTTTATCTTCAAGAACTTGCTCTGGATTTTTCATAGCTTGGGCAGCACGTACATGTGCTTCTTCGGGGTTCATTCCTTTTGATTCATAAATGAGTGCAAGTTCCTCAGTTTCTAATTCAGGCATGTGTTTAATTTCTTCTGCTTCCATTTTACGCTCATAATCAAAAACTTCTTTTTCACTAACCGCAGCAAGGTAACCTGATGAACCCATTGAAAGTGCATCAGCAGTTAAACCAGCAATGCCCGAAAGCAGAATAAGATGCGGCGCGGCACTGGCTCCTATTATGCCTGCAATCAGTCCAAAGTTTGCAGTTAAACCATCATTAAAACCGTAAACAACGTTGCGCAGCAAACCGCCTGAGTTAGAACTGTGCCAAGGTTCAGATTTAACTCCACCGGAGCGCATAAGTCTATCTGCGTGCTCGGCAGAGTCTCGTGCAAGACGGAGTGCAATATTTTTCGTTATCCCCACGGGACTTGAATTGTACAAAGCAAGATAAGTTTTTACTTCTGCGGCTTCTTCTTTCAAAAGCATGTTTGTTAACAAACCTGATCCAAATTTTTCAGAGAACCATACAAGCAGTTTTGCTTTAATAGATATGGACTTAAAATCAGTTTTAATATTTTCTTTTTGAAGAAGGTCGCTCCATGCTTTGGCATGTTTGTCTTCGATTTCGGCAAGCTGATTATAAACCTTAATTTTCTTTTCATCAGAAATTAAACCAGCAAGTTTTCTATACAAAAAGGCTGCATCAACTTCATCACGAAGGTGATTAAGCCAGAGAGATTTAGTTTTTTTGTCAATCATAATTGGTGTAAGATTTGTGCTTTCAAAATATTAACCGCCAAACCTGAGTTACAAAAAATGTAATTGTAAAACCCATGGCAATCGGAAGTAGTGTGGAAACGACAGCCCACTTTACGCTTTTTGTTTCTTTATAAATTGTGTAGATAGTTGTTGAACAAGGGTTATGAAGCAAACTGAATATCATCAAATTTATTCCGGTTAATAATGTCCATCCCCCAGCATGTAAAATAACAGCAGTACTTGTAACTGAATCGAGTTCAAACATAACTCCCCTGTCACCGCCGACTCCTGATATGGAAAGATTTGCAACAGTAAGCATTAACACAGTTGGGATTACAATTTCATTTGCGGGAATTGCAATTATGTATGCGAGTAAAATTATTCCGTTTAGTCCAAATATAAGTGCAACTGGATTTGCCCAATCAATAAAATGATTCGCAACCGAAACTCCATCAATCATAATATTAGCAACAAGCCAGATAACCATACCTGCAGGGATTGCAAAAACTATTGCACGCCACAAAACAAAAATTGTTCTATCGATTAAAGAGCTATAAAGTGTGTGCAGAATTCTTGGCGGACGATAAGGCGGCAATTCCAAACTAAAGGCAGAAGATTCACCTTTTAATAAACTTTTTGATAACCCCCACGAAACTATTAAGCTAAAAGCAATTCCTAAAATTGCAATAAAAACCACAGCTCCTGCAGATGCAATTCCCGCAAGATACGCTGGAGCAGCCCCGCCGATAAAAATTGTTGCGATAAGAATTTGTGTAGGCCATCTTCCGTTGCAAAGAGAAAAGTTGTTTGTTATGATTGCAATTAATCTTTCGCGCGGCGAATCGATTACTCTTGTTGCAACAACTCCTGCAGCATTGCAGCCAAACCCCATCGTCATTGTTAAAGCTTGTTTTCCATGCGCTCCAACTTTTTTATAAAGGGGATCCATGTTAAAAGCTACCCGAGGAAGATAGCCAAAATCCTCAAGCAAAGTATAAACTGGGAAAAATATTGCCATAGGTGGAAGCATCACACTGACAACCCAAGCCATTGCAAGATAAGCGCCGTCAATCAATACTCCGCTTAACCACAATGGCATGAACGAAGCAGTAAAAGTTTTTAAAATTGGATGCAGTGTATCGACGAGTAAGTTTGCAATTATACCGGAAGGAACATTTGCCCCCTCTATTGTAATCCAGAAGACGAGCGCAAGAATCAAAAACATAATTAGAAAACCGAGATACTTGTGCGTAAGTATTTTATCCAAAGTTCTATCTAAACTAAAAGCAGGTTTCTTATCGGGAAAGCTTACAACTTTACTTGCAATGGAGGTGGCATTTTCATATATAGATTCCATTAAAGCGTCGTGAAGATTTTCTCCCACATCCCAGCGCAAATTATTTGCTGTGGTTAAAATTGATTCTCGTTTTATGTTATTATTATTCATATAAATTTTTGTGTTGTCATAACATGTAACGTTTTTCTAACAGTATTAATTTTTTGCTTCTTCAAGAGAATCTTCCTTTTTAAGTTTTCCTAAATCACCGCTGCGAATGGCATCAATAATACTTTGATCGCCTTCAAGTAATCGTAATGCTACCCATCGCAGATTTGGTAAGCCGGGAAATTCTAATTTTATTTTTTCACTTAATTCTTCTATGGCAAAGTTTAATTCACTTTGATTGGTTTTTAATCTGTAAGGCTTACAAATATATTTACCTGCAGCGACTTCATTAATAGCATTAAGTAATTCATTCATCCCTTCACCCCGCCTTGCAGATGTTGGAATGACAGGAATCCCCAATTCCTTTGATAAGGTTTTGTCATCAACAGTAATACCATTTCTTTTTGCCTCGTCCATAAGATTTAAACACAGTACGGCACGATCAGTGATTTCTAGAATTTGCAAAACGAGATTTAGATTTCTTTCGATACGAGTTGCATCAACAACTATTACAGTAACATCGGGTTGTCCGAATAAAATAAAATCACGTGCAACTTCTTCATCTGTGCTTGTAGAAAGAAGTGAATAAGTCCCCGGTAAATCAACAAGCTTAAATTTTTTTCTATCGTATTCAAATCCGCCTTCAGCGCGAGTAACTGTTTTGCCGGGCCAGTTGCCAGTGTGCTGCCTCAATCCAGTTAGGTAGTTAAACACGGTACTTTTGCCTGTGTTTGGATTTCCCGCAAGAGCAACGACAAAATCAAAGCTGCTCATATCAATTCCAAGTTTTTTTAAATTGCCCATATTGTGAACGGGACAATTTGCACAATTATTCAATTCCGGGTTTTTCATTTCTTAATTGTTTTATTTTCTAAATAAATTCTATCTGTCTGTTGTTTACGAAGTGCAACCGTTGTTCCGCGCACTTTGTAAGCAACAGGATCACCTGTAAAACTTTCAAGCTCTGCTTCTATTTTTGTTCCCGGTACAATTCCTAAATCCATCAATCTTCTTCGCTGTTGCCCACGTAAAACTTTTGCTATCCCAAGAATTGTCCCTTCTTCTCCTATTTTAAGTGAAGACAGCCTTTTGAAATTTCCCTCAACCTGTTTTTCAAGTTTTACAATTCCAACTGTTATGTTTCCTGCAATCAATGGAGATAACACACACTCTTCTCCATTAGCAATAAATTTTATTCTGTTATTGGATACTTCCATAATTCTAATTTGCATTCCAGGATACAATCCTTCTGCAACTATCTGGCTGTAAATTGTACGCGGTTCATCTTCAACATGAATTATATTTCCAAATTCTCCAATCTTCATTTCAGTTATGGGCTTTCCTTTTTTAACGGGAATATCGCCTGAGGCTGTAGGGATGGGATCTCCGTGCGGATCAAAAACCGGGTTACCTATTTGTGCCGCAAGTTTGTTTGCTTGATCTGGAGTTAAGATATGTTCAAGTTCTTCTGCTTTTGTGTGCCATTCATTTTCTGCTACACTTGTTTCGTCAGCAAGATATTTTTCCCAAAGACGATGAACTCTGATGATTCTTAGTGCGTAAGATTTTCCATCTGATGTTAATGTAAGCTCTTCTTTATTTGTATTAACAAGCCCTAACGATTCAAGCTTAGTAATAATATCTGCGGCATCATCTGCAGAAATTGAAAGACTGCCTGCTATTCCGTTAATACTGCAAGATGAATTGTTATACTCACAGTTATATAAATATTTTAAAGCATCTTCAATTAAAACTCTTCTCGTTGCGTACTTAGATTTTTTCCATGTTGCTAAAATTCCTTTGTTGGGATAAATGATCAGCACAGTTATAAAGGAAACTAAAAGTCCTATTATCAAAAGCATTAATGGTTCATTCATAACTTTATCTATTTTATCTTTTCTACAAAAATATTTGATGCAATTTTATTACTAAGATTCATTTCTTTGCTGTCTATTTTAATTAATACCGAACCGTCGTACTCAAGTTTATCTTTTACAATTATTTTTTTGCTGAGCGTAATTCCAATTTTTGTAATGTATGATAAAAGATTTTTTACATCATCATTTACACGAATAACTTTTGCAGTTTCATTTTCATTTAATTCTTTTATTGCAACAACAGATTTTGATTTTTTTATCTTACCATTTTTATCAGGAATTGGATAACCGTGCGGATCAACTTCAGGATAATCTAAAAACTCCTCTAAAAGATTTATTAATTCATCAGAAGAAGAATGTTCAAGCTTTTCAGCTTCTTCGTGAACTTTATCCCAGCTCATCTTAAGAGTTTGATGAAGAAACACCTCCCAAATTCTGTGTCTGCGTAACATATTTTTGGCGTAAGATTCACCATCATTAGTAAGCTTTATGCTCTTGTATTTTTTATAATCTACAAAACCATCGCGCGAAAGTTTACGCAGCATATCGGTTACCGCAGCATTTGAAATCTCAAGTTTTGATGCAAGCAGATTTGGTTTTATTTCTCCAGCATCGTCAAGATTTCTAAAAATTGCTGTCAAATAATCTTCTTGTGAAATATTATCCATTTAAGTTCTTTTAATTATAAATTTAAGGGCACTTAAAAATATACTTTAATATAATTGGAAGCAAGGGTTAAAAATTGGCAGTTGTAATTGGAGTTCCTGTTTGGATGTCAAAAGAGGTAAAATAAAATTACTCCCCTGCTAACCCTGCCTTTGATCTGTGTGTGACTGATAAAAAATTCATCCACGAACTTCACAGAAAAACACAAGTAATTTTAGGATTCAATTCCTTTTCTTGACAAAACACCCTCCTGATAATAATGTTTGATCTCCTTCATTTCGGTAACAAGATCAGCTTTTTCCAATAATTTGTCTGTACAGTATCTGCCGGTTAAAACTAGTTCAACATTATCGGGTTTCATTTTCATAAAAGTAAGAATTTCTTCATCGCTGAATAAACCAAAATAGATTGATACACAAACTTCGTCAAGAATTATGATGTCATATTTTTTACTAATCATCTTTGCCCTCGCTTTAGCCAATCCAAGTTTTGCTTTATCTAGTTCAATTTTGTTTGGCATTTGCTTTTTATAAACGAAATGGTCTCCGCCAAATTGCTCGATAGTTATCCATTCACTTAAGTGCTTTAAACTATTTAATTCGCTATAAGGGAATTCTTTCATGAATTGTGCAATATAAGTTTTTAGTCCATTTCCTGCGGCACGAACAGCAAGTCCAATTGCGGCGGTAGATTTGCCCTTCCCATTCCCGGTGTAAATTTGAATAAATCCTTTTTCAAGCGGCATAATTATTATAATTTTTTTTATACCAATTATCATAAAAATTTTAACGATAACAAAAAATATTTCTATATTTCAGCAACAATAAATTTCATAGAGGGTTATTTATGTCAGTATTTCAATTATTGCTATTAATTATGATAGCAGGTATCACAGGTTCGATTGCTAAGTTATTAACAGGTTTCAGCAGAGGCGGGTGTATTATATCAGTGCTTGTAGGATTCATTGGAGCTGCATTGGGTAATTGGATTGCCTCGGTGTTTGAACTGCCGGAGTTCTTTACCTTAGATTTAGCTGGAAGAAATTTTCAGTTTATCTGGGCAATAATCGGAGCCGTTATTTTTACTACTGTTTTGAGTGTATTGACTGGTAAGAAAGGCTAATGGTTTTTTAATCTCTGAATTGTTAAAGATTTATTAATTATAAGTCAACTTAAGCATTTGTCATGCTGAACTTATTTAAGCATCTAAAAGCTTAACAAAAGATGATTCTTAAGGCAATGCCACAGAATGACATTATTGTAAACTTTTCGTAAGGTGACTAATAATTAAACTTTAATAGAATATTTTTTAGTACACATTAATCGGAAACGAATTTAGGAAAGGATAGAAAAGTTATCTGATTTTAGTTTTTCTAAAATTAGAGGCAGAATTTTCCCGGATTCACCAATAAATGTAAAGTTAACAATTGAACTGATTTCTGTTGGTTCAATATTAATTTCAATCAAATAGGCTCCGGCTCTTTGAGCTGTAAATACTAACCCGGCAGCAGGATAAACTGCGGCGGAAGTTCCAACGACGAAAAACACATCGCTGCTCAAAGCGGTATGTTCGGCACCATCAAACTGATCTTGAGGCAGTATCTCACCAAACCAAACAACATCCGGTCTAATCATCCCGCCGCATTCGCAATGAGGAATTCCCATTGAGAAATCAAGCACTTGAGTATATGGCTTTTTACAGACAGAGCAGTAATTTCTTTCGATGTTTCCGTGAAGTTCAAAAATATTTTTACTTCCTGCTCTTCTATGAAGGTTATCGATGTTCTGCGTGATTACAGCAGCTTTTGAAAAATATTTTTGAAATTCTGCAATTGCAAAATGTCCTGCATTTGGTTTCGTGTTATGAATAATTTGTTTGCGGTGATTGTACCATTCCCACACAAGGTCGGGGTTTTTAAGAAAAGCATCGAAACTTGCAAGCTCTTCTGGTTTTAGTTTGTTCCAGATTCCATCTTTACCGCGGAAAGTCGGAATACTACTTTCGGCTGATATTCCGGCTCCCGTGAAAAACGTTATTGATTGAGCCTCCTTAAGAATATTAATTACCTCTTTAGGAATTTCAATATTCAACTTATAATTCTTTTAGTAGTTGTTTAGCTTCGCTTAAAAATTTATCATCGTCCTCATCTTTCTTTGGACTGTTGACAAGTTTATTCAAAATCTCTTTAGCTTTGTCATCCTGGCCATCTTCAATATAAGCCTTCCCGAGATCGAGGTAAAACATTCTGAAGTTGGGATAAAGTTCGGTAGATTTTTTTAATTCCTTAATTCCAATTTCAAGATCAGCCCAACCAAGCCCAAGTACAGCTCGGGCGGGTGCCCATTTTTCGCTGACTTTTGCATGGGTTCTGCCAAGCACATAATGAGCGAGTGATTGAACATAATTACCACCATTGCCAAGTTTAATAGCTTTTTCACAATCTTCTTTTACTTGAGTAACAATTCCACCCACTGAAAAAACTCCTTTAAACAAGGCAATTCGTCCATTGGCAACTGCTCTTCTGATATAAGTAATAGATTGATTGGAGGCTAGCTTAACAGAACTTTCCGCATAGCTTAGTGCCTTTTGATAAAATGCAAGCTGAGCATCTTTTTGCTCGTCAGTTTTTTCAGGCATGTGTTCACCAATATCAATATAGGCGCGGCTGATTCTCCATTTAACTTCCCACTGATCCGGAAACATTTTATCTGCTTTTAAATATGTATCCAGTGCTTTCTGATTATTAAATTCCTCAGTAAACTTATCCCCATCCTTTAATAATTCATCTAATGATTGAGCATTTAATGAAGTGTTTAATAAGATTACACAAATAACAACAAAAAAATGAAACAGAGATTTAGAATAGTTGAGCATATACGATCCTTTCATTTAATCGAAAAGAGTTTTGTTTGGACCTTCATCCTGTGATGAAGAAATTCCGTGATTATAAAGTTCTGTGGAAATTAGACTAAGATATTTTGTCCATCCAGTTGATGTTTTGATTTCGCGTAACGCATTTTTATAAGCATTCACTTTTGCACTTAATTCATCTGCTTGATAAAGCGCGATTGCCTCAAGAGTTTTAGGAACAACGGGGGTAGCAAATTCCAACTTCCCTTGATGACTTAATACAAGATGGATTAAACAATCTTTCAAATCCGATGGAAAGTCTTTTATTCTATCTGCTGCTTTATCAATAAGCATTGCAGAGATAACGATATGCCCGAGTAATTTTCCTTTTGTTGTATAATCGAAACTTGCATCGAATGACAATTCTTCTGTCTTGCCGAAATCGTGCAGCATTGCACCGGTGATAAGAAGATCACGATTAAGCTCGGAGTGAATATCGCACATCAGATCACAGATTCGAATTATTTCCAGAGTATGTTCAAGAAGTCCATGAATATAACTGTGATGCCAGGATTTACCTGCCGGTGCGGAAGAAAATTTTTTGAACCCTTCTTCATTGAAAATAGCTTGAAGAAGCTCTTTTAAATATTTGTTTGTGATACTATTTATTTTTTCTTCGAACTCATTTTTCATCTCATCAAAATTTCTTTTCGATTTTGGAAGAAAATCCAAATTGGAAATTCTATCTTCTGCACGGGCAGGTAAAATTGAATTAACTTTAATCTGCGGTGTTCCCTGATAATCATCAATTGTCCCTTTGACCTTTGCAATGGTTCCCGCATTAATTATTGAAGAGACCGAAACAACGTTATCCCAAATGTTTGCAGTTATGTAAGCACTCGCATCTGAAAGTTCGAGATATAAATACTCCTTATTAGCTTTGGTCAGCTTTGTTTCAATTTTCCTGACTAAAAGGAAATGATCTACAGTCTCGCCCTTATTTAGAGTTTTAAGTTCAGTTTGATTTAGCATTTTGAAATAATATCTACTTGATTACTCTTCTTCCAATAGAATAATAAGTAAACCCTATCGTTTTCATTTTATCGAGATCATAAAGATTTCTTCCATCAAAGATTAATGGATTTTTTAGTTTTGATTTTATTATATCAAAATCCGGAGTTCTAAATTCATTCCACTCAGTGACAATCAGTAATGCATCAGCTTTGTCAAGTGTTTCGTAAGAAGTTTGAGCATATGTGATTACATCTCCGATAACAGCCTGTGTTGTGATTTTTGCTTCCGGGTCGTATGCCGAAATTGTTGCCCCTGCTTTTTTAAGTAGCTTGATAAGCATTATAGAAGGAGCTTCGCGCACATCATCAGTGTTTGGTTTGAATGCTAAACCCCAAAGAGCAAAATGCTTTCCCTTTAGCGAGCCAAAATGATTTGCAATTTTCTTATAAAATAATTTTATTTGATTCGCATTTACTTCAATAACTGATTTGAGAATTTTAAAATCATAATTATTTTCATTTGCAGTATTTACCAAAGCGATAACGTCTTTTGGAAAACATGAACCGCCATAACCAACGCCGGGGAAAAGAAATCTTTTTCCGATTCTTGAATCAGAACCTATTCCGATACGAACCTTTTCCACTTCGGCTCCGGTAAGTTCACAGAGATTAGCTATTTCGTTCATAAAAGAAATTTTGGTCGCAAGGAATGAATTAGCAGCATACTTGGTCATCTCAGCCGACTTCTCATCCATAAAATAAATTGGATTGCCGCTTCTAACAAATGGTTCATAAAGAAGATCGATTAATTCTTTTGTCTTTTCATTACATGTTCCGATTACAACTCTTTCCGGCTTCATAAAATCTTCAACAGCCATACCCTCGCGTAAAAATTCCGGGTTGCTTGCAACATCAAATTCAAAATCAGGGGCATACTTTTTAACAAGTGATCTAACTTTTTCACTTGTGCCAACCGGAACTGTGCTTTTATCAACTAGCACTTTAAACCCAATGTTAGGTTCGGCTTTGAAAAATTTTCCGAGATCTTCTGCAACACCGAGTACATATTTAAGATCCGCAGCTCCATCCCCTCCCTGAGG
>Ga0172367_10004958_pt1 | contig 16293 bp, 23 predicted proteins | sample Lak10m_FD_114542 | JGI IMG/M metagenome (GOLD analysis project Ga0172367, IMG submission 114542) | Freshwater microbial communities from Kabuno Bay, South-Kivu, Congo - kab_022012_10m | ecosystem: Environmental > Aquatic > Freshwater > Lake | place: Democratic Republic of the Congo: South-Kivu...
TTCGGGTTGAGCGTAGAAGTAAAACGCTTTGCCGTTGCCCATATCGTGCAACTCACCAGAGGTTGCACCCCAGTTAAACATCTGATTGAAGAAGTTTTCAATCTGAGTGAGTGTGCCTTCCAACAGGAAGGCGGTTGTGGTTCCGAAGGGTTGTTTCGTTATTGTGATTTGGTTTTTCATAGAGTCTATATTGCCTTTTGGTTCGTATTTCGTCAAGGGTTATTTTTATACATCTACAACAGATATTTGCCCTTTGGCAATTCCTTCTTGAATAGAGTTAAACGCATTGATATATCTTTGATGCACTTCGTTTTTCTTGGCTTGATTATCTTCCAAGATTTTATCAAGGCGTTGTGCAGAGGCTTGGAAGCTAGCCGTGATAGCTTCAAGGCGTTTGATGGTTTCGTTTAGGTTGAATTTGATGTTTGCTTTAACTTTCATACTCTTAATTTATCACAGAATAGGAATAATGCAACATTTAAATTTCATTGATTATCAACGACTTACAGAGAATCGTGAAAAAATCTTTAGAATATACCCCCCATTTTTGAAAAAATTGAGTTTATTTTTAACGAAAAAAGCCGTGGGGGTACTAATTTCATTCTCCCCATAATAATAAAAGCATTATTGTATATATCTATGTATACCCCCCTATTTTAAAAATATTAAAATGAAAGTTAACCTATAAGATAAGTTAAAGTAAAAAAATCCGCGGGGCTATTTTTGTTATAAAGTGTTTTTATATATAGATTCTTAGAAAAACACCTGTGTAATACAATTTTTAATGAAGAAAAGACTATACTATTTAATCAAATGGTACATAAATGATTGTTCTATAGGATCTTTTTTGATACTAATAGGAATATTAATAGGTTTATTCTTAAATAATATTATATCTTTAATTTGGCAACTATTCTTGTATATATAAAATTTGTTTTGTCTTCTTATCTCTTATATCTATAGTAATAAAACTGTTTTTACCTGAGATGTATAGGATAGATTCGCCGCTACTTTTTCTAAAATAATTTATTTGTATATTTGCTATTCCTAACCAGTATCCTATCATGAACACAAATAATGCAAATAAAAGAAATTTTTTGTTCATCTATCTTTTAGATTACACTCTCCCTTATTTTTTGAATTAATTTAGATTTTGTAGGTCTTATTGTTTCTCTAGGTCAAAAAAATCCAGGCCCTTCATTTTTATTGGGTGACTTTTCTTATATAAGAGGTATTTAAATTGCTAATAGAAGGGGTTTCATTCTTTTATTTTATAAAAAGGCGTACCAAAATTTTTTATATTTTTTATTTTACAGTTACATAACCGCTATAACCACTTACGAAAGAATATCCATTTCTAGGAGGAGACCATTTTGAGCCTTTTGCGAAAGCCATTGGCATATAAACATATGAAGATGCAGCATATATAATCCAACTATTTTTAGGAATTGGCCCACCATTTTGAGAAGACACCTGCAAAGAAGACCAAACATCTGTTACATAAGAAAGCCTAATTTCTTCAGGAGTACCAAATCCAGCCCAACTTAATTGAACGTCAGGCAAACATCCACCACTATTAGAAACAATAAAATTATTTATCGCATATGGTACCCATTGTTGAGAAGAAGCATCAAACATAGAATAAGAATTACGATAAATTCCTGATATTTTATAATTACTGGGATAGTACCTTCTACAATAAGAACTAGTAAAAGTTCCTACAAAAGTAAAAGGGGTTAAAGAAGACGAGACATTAGATATTTTTCTTGAAGTTAATCCCATATATTTATATACACTTTCATATTATTTTTTATGTTTAAATAATACGCGGTTTTCCTTACGGCTTATATTAATGCGCGTGTAAGCTATATTGTCTATGTTTACTGTATTCTTTGTATTATCTGGTATATTACTAATAACTGGGGCTTATTATCTATTATTTAAATGGAATAGAACAGAGATAGATTATATCAAAGACGAGAATGCAGATAATTATTTGATGGCTAAAGAGATATTTGTAAGAGATCCAGAGAGTTTTAGAGATAAAGACCATGATGGTATAGATGATCTGATAGATAAAAGTATAAAGTAAAGTGTATTTTATAGCGTATGACAGACAAAAAAAAGACTAAAAAAGTAAATCAATTAACTTTACAAGAATGTAAAGCTATATTAGATCGTTTGGCTGGTCAAACAGAGAACAAATACTATCAACACGTATTAGAGCAATATAGGAAACTAATGCCTTCTCATGAGTATGCTTTTGAATTAAATAGAATAAAAGACACTCAAGATGCAACTATGCCCAGAACAGAAGAAACAAACTAATATTGAAAAGAATTCAAATCTTCTTGACTGCACCTAGACAACTTTAAATTAGCAGCAGTTAAACTTTCGCCAATATTTCCTTCAATAAAAGAATTAAAAGCTAAACTTATTCTTACGTCTTCTTCGTAAGATACTTTTGGCACAGAATGAATTAAAGAAGATGGAAATAAAACAATATCATTTGTTCCAACTGGCACAATATGTTCAGGTATATTGAACTGGTTCGGATTATTAGTCATTGGCAAGATAGTTTGATAATCAGATCTTTCAAAAACAATCTTATCTTGATTTTTTCTAGCTTTTACATAAAAAACACCGCTCAAGAAAGAATTAGGATGACGATGAGCCCCGTGGTCTTCGTTTTTTCTTGCAAAATTTAGCCAAGATTGAGTAATATAGATTTTTGATGGTAGATGAGGAGACCAAATACTATTATAAAAAAAGTTTAAGTGATATTCAAGAGTACGCCTAAGATTTATTAATTTAGGATTATCTAATATATAAAAATTTGTAGATATTTTATTAGAGGAATTATTTTTATGTAGGCAAGAACTCATAAAATCAAATTCTTCTTGAGTTAAATCTCTTCTTAACCTATTCATATATATTGGGGTTGCAAATATTCCTTGAATTGCAGCTTGATTTTTATTCTCTAATATCTTTTGTACATCTTGCGCGTCCCCGAGTTGATTATTTTCGATCATATTTATATGATAAAAAAACTCTTGCATTTTATCTAAATAAATATTAATATAAATTATATGAAAAAAATATTTGTATTATTGCTAATTATAAGCAACCTGGGGCTTTCTCAGGAGATTAAAAATCTCAGAGTAGAATGGCATCAAGGGCTTTGGAATACACAAATTATATCTAAAAGATATCCAGACTGGCCACAAACAAGTACAGTATTAGTGGAATACGATGGATATAATATTTATTATACTGCGCCCAATTCGTACAGAAAACAATTAATATTAAGAGGATATACAGCTCAAAACATTATAGAAAATCCAAATTTATTTAAGCCCGCGTTGTTCGGAATAAGTCCAGAGAATAATTGTATAAATTTATATTGGGAAGGCCATTCGAACAGGCAGATTAGCCCAAGGATAAAAGGAGCCATGAACCCAAGAAAGAACTATTTGCCAAATAGTTTAAAGTATTAATTTATGCACTCAAGCAGAATAGCGAATATTATAACAGTATACAGCATGATCATACAAGTAAAAAATATACATCTTGCTGATGGATCTTCTTCCATGACACATTTATATGATAATTTTTATTAAAAGTCAATGATTATTTTAATAATATCTCTATTCTTTTTTTATTGTGCTTCTTTTCTTATAAGAGAGATACTTTCTAAACCTACGCAAAATTATCGAATAGATATTAGTAGCTATAATATATGTCTAAAAGATAAATCATTTAAGAAAATTAGAAGAAATTATAAAGACGATAATCTTTCTAGTCTATTCTTTAATAAGGCTTTAAATATAAAAGGACATAAATCAGAAATAATTAAATTTGTGTAACTATTCTTGATGATTGTTAAGCCTCAAGAACTAGTGTATCCCTGGCAAAGTAAAAATATAAAATTACCTAAAAATTTTATAATTTCAGATAGTAGTTATCACTTGCCTACCTCTTCTGTAATAAGGGGGGAAATCTTTCCGAATTTTTGGCGATGGTTAATAACTTTAAAATTGACTAGATGGCATACTAAATGGGATTGCGATAATTTCGCAGATGCTTTTAAGGTATTTAGTGCCGGATATTTTCGTAATACCATAGAATCCGAAGCAGATAGCTTGGCCATAGGTACTATATATTACATAGCGAATTCTAGGGCTGAAAGTGGGATGAAAGGCGCCCATGCTATTAATATAGTATATTATTCCGACGATGATAAGACGTTACGGTATATGTTTATTGAGCCTCAAATGGGGAATACCTTAGATTTATCGGAAGAGGAATTTAATAGTATTTACGTTGTTTATCTATGATATGAAATTTTTTTTAGTTATATATATACTATTATCTAATTTAGTTTTCGGTGATTTATATACTTGGGAAGTGAAAAGAGTTGTGGATGGAGATACCGTAGAATTAAAGGTCGATTTTTTGCCGAAGGAATTAGGAGACAAGCTCCTATTGAGAGTTTGGGGAGTTGATACCCCCGAAAAAGGACGGAGGGCTTCTAGCGAAGAAGAAAAAGAGCTAGGTTTAAAGGCTTCAGAGTACACATCTAATTTAATAAAAAACTCCAAAGAAATTAAAATCAAATTAATATCTTGGGATAAGTATGGTGGTAGAATATTGGGAGATTTAATTATCGACGGTCAAAGTCTGAGAGATCTTTTGTTAAAGAATGGATATGCAAAACCTTATTTTGGAGATAAAAAAGAAGCTTGGTAAAATATGTTTAAATTTATATTAGGTTTTTCAGCATTTTTTTTAGCAGCATGTGCCGCATTTTTTTCAATAAAAGGTATAGCTCTTCTTTTCGCGGCGAGCTTCTGGAGTGTAGCTATCATGGCGAGTTCACTAGAAATCGCAAAGCTGGTGACAGCTTCTTATCTTTATAGATATTGGAATGATATAAATAAGAAATTAAAACAATACATGCTTGTGGCGACAATACTTCTTATGAGCATTACTAGCCTCGGTATCTTCGGATTTCTTTCAGATGCATTTCAAAAAAATTTTTCTAATTATACTTTAAATATTGCTAAAATTCAATCTTTAAAATCTCAGCAAATTTTTATTATTTCTCAAATAGACTTTAATAAAAGTAAATTGAAAGATTTAATAGAACTTCAAAAGACTTATCAAAGTTCATTAGATAGCGCGGTAAAACAAGATGTTACCACAACGAAAACCTCTAGTGGTCTATTTGGGGGAGGAAAAGTAGAAAAGATCACAGATAATAAATTATTAGATAGTCGAAATAAGATAGTAGAAGGTTCGCAACAAAATATCAATACTCTTTTTAATCAAATTCAAACAGTTACGGTCGAGCTTTCAAATTTAGAACAAAAGTCTAGTCAAACCGCTCAAGAAATAATGTTTCTTGAGGCAGATAATACTAGAGGAGAAATTGGTACTTTTAAATTTGTGGCAGAAGCTTTCGGGATGAATATCGAGAACGCGGTGAGACTATTTATAATATTAATTGTTCTAGTATTTGATCCATTAGCGGTTTGCTTAGTTATTGGATTTAATTCAATAATTAAGAAGACAAATAATAATCGCCAAGAAACGATTATTCAAGAGAAGCCTATAGAAAAAATTATAAATGTAATTAAGTACCAGGGCTATAAACGCGGTACGAAAAAACAGCACAATCCGGATCTTGCAGATCCTTATTTAAAATCTAATCAGACTAGACTATAATTTTCTTTAAAGTTTAATTTTAGTTCGAAAGCCGCTACAGCTAAACCTCGATCAAATCTTTTGATAAAGTTTACGCCTTCTTTTGGCATTTGAGCTACTAGATGTTTATTCTTAGTCTCCAGCGTTACATGAGAAGGCAGAACAGAAATGTTCTTTATTTTTTCACCTTTCAATTGTTTTTTAATCGCTTTAGCGATCGCGCAATTTTGTGGGTTAGCTTTTTCTCCTTCTAATATATTAGCATCTGTTATATTGATTATTTTTTTCATTTTTTCTCCTTTTTTTCTCTACCGAATGTTAAATTATTAACTATTCGGATATCTTTGGGTCTATATTCCCATATTTCACCTGTATCTTTTATAATACAAGTAAAAATTTTTTCTGTCTCTGTGCCGTATTCTGTTACCAGCCATATAGAAGCTCTCCCTTTTGGAGTATTTACTTCCATTTGATTAGTTGGCTCAAAAATTGTTATCATAACCCTTTACCTCTATTGTATTATCTCTTTCGCATAATTCTATAAAAAGATTTCTATTATCTGTCCATTCTTTACCCGTCCACCATTCCATACCATAAAATTTAGATTTGTATACGCAACTTTTTTCATATCCACCCAATAGATAGACATATTTTTTTCTTAAAGATTGAGCTTTTAAGCATTCGTAATGTTGAGATATTGAACCAAGAGATATTTTAGGGCATGTAAAATCTTGAATAAATTCATTTCCAACTAAAGATTTCTCATATAATGTGCAAAAAGTATAACCTTTTACTTCTTCTTTTATTTTAAATTCAAAATAGCAACTAGAATCTTTTATTATATCTATAATTGATATATTTCTAAGAAAATCATTTTTTTTGCAATATACAGCGTATATGTCTTCTGCTTTATTAAAGTCTTTAAATTCAGAAATAGATTTAAATTCTGTATTTATTTTTTTGTAATCTTTCTTTACGCTTTTGCTTGGTTTATATTTATCTAAATTTATTCTGACAGATCTATGATTATACCATTTATTTTTCCATGGTATCCATCCTTTTTCCAAAGCGTCATCTGGTTTTTCTTTTCTTTCTAGTGTTCCTTCTGGATTAGAAAAAATAAAATCTTGGTTTGTTATTTTACCAAACCCATTTATATGATCGAAAGTTATCAGCATTTATATTATAAAATAATTTACACTTTTTAGAAAATATGTGTAAAAATCTTTGTAGTTTTAATGTCAAAAAAAAATAAACGTCGAATAGAAGATAAATCACCAGTAGTACCTCAAAGAGATAAAATTGAAGGATTATTAGATATTCGTGAATTATCATGGACAGACAATCAAAAAAAGTTTATAGAAATTATTCAAGGCAAAGAAACAAAGATAGTACTATGCAAAGGCCCAGCGGGTACAGCAAAAAGTTTATTATCTGTTTACTGCGCCCTTAAATCCTTAAATGATAAAAAAATTGGTGAAATATTTTATATAAGAAATCCCGTAGAAAGCTCTACTCATAACCTTGGTTTCCTCAAAGGGGATCTACATAGTAAATTAGATCCTTATTTACAGCCTTTAATGGATAAACTTCATGAATTGTTGCCCAAACAGCAAGTGGAAAGATTATTAAAAGAGGAAAGGGTTAAAGGGCTTCCCGTCGGCTTCCTAAGAGGATTAAGCATAAATGCAAGCTATATTATATGTGATGAAGCGCAAAATTTAAGCGTTCATGATCTATTGCTTATAACTACTAGAATGGGGAAATTTAGTAAATTAATATTAATTGGAGATATTCGTCAGTCTGATATTAAGAATAGTGGTTTTGAGAAAATATATGACTTATTCGAAGATATAGAAAGTAAAAGCAAAGGAATTATAACTTTTAAATTTGGCGCAGAAGATATCATGAGAAATAATATTTTAGCGTACATAATAGAAAAATTTGAGAAATTAAAGTAATTTGGTCAAAAATATTGATATAAATTAAAATATTAAGTGTAAATGGTTATGTTATAATATATTATGTCAGATTTTAACTCAAGAACACCAGTTTTTAATAAGAATGTTATACAGGTTTACACCGAGGAATCTGGTTTTACGGGTTATAAAGGTTTTGATTTTACAGCAATAGACGAAGTAGAGGATATACTAAAGACAGAAATATCGACAAAAGCTTCTACGCTGGTTAATCTATTAAGTGGTATTGCAGATGGTTCTGTTAATGTAAACCAATGGAATTTGAGCGCTGCAGATGATAGCGTCACAGTGAGCGGAGATCTAAGAGATACTGTATTACAAATAAAAGATTTATTAAGCGGTATTGCAAATGGCTCTCTTAATGTAAACCAATGGAATTTGAGCGCTGCAGATGATAGCGTTACAGTAACAGGTCCCTTATTAAGTCTTGTTTCTGGCATGGCAGTAAATGGAGTTAGCGTTAATCAAATCGATCTTGATTGGACAGCTGATAGTGTTAGCGTTCAAGGCCCATTATTAGATTTTGTTTCTGGCATGGCAGTAAATGGAGTTAGCGTTAATCAAATCGATCTTGATTGGGAGGCTGATAGCGTTAGTATTGGCGGAAAAGTATCAGATATTATTATAGGCTCTTTGGTGACAGGAGAAAATATACCATCTGGCTTAACCGTTTATCAAGCTAATTTAGATAAAGATTTAGACAATGTTTCCACTTCTCCAATCCAAAGTTCAAATATATCAAATAGCACAATAAGCGGAAGTAATGGTACAGTATTAGCTGCAAATGCTGATCGTTTAGAATTATATATTCAAAATCTTGATACTGGAGTTCTTTATGTAAAATATGGAGCAGATGCTCATAGCTCTTCTTTTAATTTTGTATTAGCTGCAAATACAGCAGCTGGGGCTGGAGATGGCGGAAGTCTTTCTGATCAAGCTTATACTGGAATTGTTAGCGTATCTGGAGTTACTCCAAATTATATTAGCTGGGAAAGAAGTTAACGGAGAGCCAGAATATGGCTCGTAAAAGTAGAAAATCTTTTATAAACTTACCTCAATTTGCAGGTAAAATAATTTCAAAAACAACTGAAATTAAAAATCTCTTAGCCGCAGGAGATATTCAAAAAGTTCAGCAAAAACTATTAAGATCAGATAAAAAGTAAACTCTATTGTTAAAAAACAAATAGTAAAGGTCAAATGATTGATTTTAAGAGCCAAGAACACAATATTTAGAATATAATATATCTTTATTGTATAATATATATATGCTTAAAATATATTGTAAAAAATGTGGATCTCCTACGAGTTATTCCTTGAATAAACCAAAATTTTGTAGTGCTTGCGGAAATTCTTTCCAAGAAAATATTACCCCAAATATAAATCAGAAAGAAATCAACCCACCAAAATTAACTATAAATAAATTTAAAAATATTAACCGTCCAGAAATAGATATAGAAGATGATTTAGATTCAGAAAATATAGATATATCTAAAATTAATATAAACAATCTAAAAATAGAGTACTCTCAAGACAAAACAGACAATATTAAAATAAAAGATTTAATTGGAACAAGCAGTGGAGGAAATACTCTTAGAAAAAATAAAATAAAAAAAACAAAAATAAATAAAAAACAATTCTTAGAAGATTTTCAAAAGGAAGCTGGAACCCTGAGAAGAAAGAATGTATAAAAGCAAAAAAAAAGTAAAACCTCCTTTTGAGAGTAAAATTAGCGAAATAAATATTGAAATATTTAAAAGAAAACATAAATGGAACTTGACGGCATTAGCCTGGATGGATTTTCAAGATGTAGCGCAAATTATAAGATTTCATATATACAAAAAATGGCATTTATATGATATAAAAAAACCTTTGGCTCCGTGGATTAATAGAATTATTAGTAATCAAATTAAAAATTTAATTAGAAACAATTACAGCAATTATACCAGACCCTGTTTGAAGTGTTCTGCGGCTGAATCAGATTCCGGCTGTTCCATATATGGAGTGCAATGCTCTAAATGCCCACTTTATTCGAATTGGGAAAAAAGCAAGAAAAATGCACATGATACAAAAATGACTTTAAGCTTAGAAAATCATTCTCAAGAGATAAATTCTATTCCAGAAGATAGTTTTAATATAGAAGAAACAAGCAAAAATCTTCATAAAAAAATGAAACAAGTATTGAAACCAGTAGAGTGGAAAGTTTATAATCTTTTATATATAGAAGGAAAAAGCGAAGAAGAAACGGCGAAAGTTTTAGGTTATAAAACCACAGAGCCAAACAGGGTTGCGGGTTATAAACAAATAAAAAATATTAAACAATCAATTATTTTAAAGGCTAAAAAGAATTTATATAACGGAGAAATTGATATTGTATGAAAGAAGATATTCCCATTTTGACAGACGAACAACAATTAAAATTGTTGAATGCTTGGAACAGTCGCCCAAGTAATCCTCCATCTTTAGCGGAATTAGTTAAAATTGCATTTGATAGAGAAGATTTGGACGGCAGAAGTAAAGAGGGCAAAGCGGTAAAACAATTTCTAGCTTCTAGGCAAATTAAGCCTAGAAAAAGTCACGAGTACGAAGCCAAAGGCTTGATTGATTTACAAGATGAACAAAAAGAGTATATTAGCAATAATTGCCACACTATGACCGGATTAGAGATGGCGAAAGTTCTTTTCAAAAATGATTCTCTTACTAACTTATCCCGAGAAACAAGAAGCGTGTTAGAATATATGAAGAATATTCCTTCTAATATTAAATTCAATAATTCAGAAACAGATAATATACCAACGGAAGAATATCGCCCGCCAAGAAGCGAAGAAAGAGCTATAGCTAAAATAAATAAATATATTCTTGATGGAATTGATAAAACTAAAATAAATCATAAAACTAAAAGAGATATTATGTCTCTAATAAGTTATATGAATACTTTCAGATTTTGTCATCAAATTAATCTTTACGACGACGAAAGAGACAGAGAGCTTTTTGAAAGCAGTTTCGTTCGCTACACTTATGATAAGAATGACTTAACTCAAGAAGAAGTCGATCAATATATCGTCTTGGCTACGGAAGTTGTTATATCTTCGAATATCCAACAAACGATAAATACTCTTCAAAATCAAATCGACCTAGCGATACAAGAAGACGGGAAGATTCCAATGACCCTTGTTGAAGCGAGCAATACGGCTAGAAAAGAATACAACGATTGTGTCAATCGCCAGCAGAAATTACTCAATGATTTGAAAGTAAAAAGAAGCGAAAGGCTTAGCAAGCAAGTAAAAGAAACCGCCTCAATAATTAATCTCGTACAGATGTGGAAAGAAGAAGAAAGCAGGCAAAAACTTATTAAAATGGCAGAGATGAGAAAGCAAGTTATTGAAAAAGAAATAGACCGATTGTCGTCTATGGAAGAAGTTAAGTGCAAGATTTTAGGTATATCGAAAGATGAAATTTTAAACGGATGAAAGTGATTTGTAAAATAGATGGTAAAGAATTCAAAGACGAAAAGAGCCTTCACCTTGCTCTTAGATCTTACGGGTTGAATAAAGAGAAATATTATCATAAATATTATCCGAAAACAGATCTTTATTCAGGAGAGATAATTAATTTTAAATCAAAAGATCAGTATTTTAATAATGATTTTAATGATAAAAACAACATGAAAAAATGGCTGAAAGAACGATCTTTAGAAGAAGCCCAAGAATATTGCAAAAATATCTTGATAAAAAGAAAAAGTGAGAAAAATTTAATTTATGCACCGACGCAAATAGAGCTTAGGACTATAATGAGTCCATCGATTATATATTACAATAAAATATTCGATGATTATTACGGTTTATGCGCTTCTGTTGGTTTAGAGAATAAATTTATACATCCAGACAATGTATCTAATCAATTTAAAAATAGTTTAGATTTTAAAGACATCGTTTATGTCGATACCAGAGAGCAAAATTGGTTAAAGTTTGATATACCCTTTGAAATTAAAACTTTAAAATATGGCGATTACGCCTGCAGTAGTGATAATTGTAATTGTTATATAGAAAGAAAAAGTCTAAGCGATTTTATAAGTACCTTAAGCACAGGAAATTTAGAAAGATTTAATAACGAGATATTGAGAGCAAAAAAAGATGGTGGCTATTTAATAGTTATTGTCGAAGAAACGCTATTAAACGCTTTAAGTTTTCAATATCTTCCGCATATAAGCAAAAAGATTAAAGTCACTCCTGAATTTATATTTCATAATGTTAGGCAGTTAATTCAAGAGCACAATAATTTACAATTTTTATTTGTAGACGGAAGAGAAAAAATGAAAAAGGTCATAGAGTCTATATTCGCAAGCAAATGTTTTTATAAAAAAATTGATTTGCAATTAGCTTATGATATGAAATTATTATGATCGAATGCCCCACTAAATATTTGAAAGAAGTTAGAGACATAAATAAGGAATTATCCGAACTCAAAGGATTTCTTAACGAAAAAGAAGCTAAAATTAGTTTAGCTAAATTTTTAAGATCGAATATAGGTTTTACTACGGAATTAATTAGTGGAGTGAAACTCGCGCCCTATCAAGAAATACATATTAAGGCTTTTTTTAATAGAAATTTTAATATGTGCGTTTTTGGTAGAGGTTGTGGAAAATCTTTTATGGCAGCAGTATATTGTTTTCTTCAATGCATTTTCGAACCAAACACAAAAATTCTTATTGCTGGTCCGACCTTTAGAACTGCAAGATTTATTTTTAATAATTTAGAAAAAATAGTCAACTCTCCTGGAGCCGAATTATTAGCTCAATGTTTTGGCGCTAAAGCAAAAAGAAATGATCAGTTCGAGTGGCAGATTAATGGCGGAAGTATTGTTGCAATTCCTTTAAATGGCGAGAAGATTAGAGGCTTTCGCGCGAATATATTGGTTTTAGACGAATTTTTACTATTACCAGAAGAAATTATTAAGAATGTTTTAATGCCGTTTCTCGTAGCCCCTCAAAATATTAAAGAAAGAATGGAAATAAGAGAACTAGAAAATAAATTAATTGAAGAAGGCTTAATGAAAGAAGAGGATAGAATTATTTTTGAAAATACTAGTAAAATGTTAGCGTTTTCTTCTGCGAGCTTTACTTTTGAAAATCTTTATAAAACTTATACAGAATGGTCTGAAAAAATTAAAAGCAACGATAAAGGAGAAGCAACATATTTTGTTAGTCAAATGAGCTACGAAGCTTTACCAGAGGAAATGATAGATAAAACTATTATCGAAGAAGCCCAGGCTGGAGGATCAAGTCATAGTAGTTTTCTTAGAGAGTATTGCGCTAGATTTACGGATGGAAGTGATAGTTATTTCAATGCAAAAAAAATGGAGGATTGTACTCTAAAGATCGGTGAAAAACCCCACACCCTTCTAAAGGGCGACCCTAAAAAGAAGTATATATTAGGCATAGATCCTAATATGAGCGACAGTCCAAATGCGGATTATTTTGCTATGGCGATCCTAGAATTAGATGAGTCAAATAATCACGGCATATTAGTTCATACATATGCTGGGCTAGGAAATTTAAAAAACCACGTAGCTTATTTGCATTATATATTAAAAAATTTTAATATAGTTTTCATGATTTTAGATAACGCTGGAGCCGATGTTTTTTTATCAGCATGCAATCAATCTGAATTATTTAAAAAAGATAAAATTGAAATAAAAAACCTAGAAATAGATTCAGATTTAGAAGGAGTCGATTACGAGATAATGATTAGGAATGCTAGAAGAAAATATAATTTAGAAGACAAAAGAATAGCATTCAACCAAGTTTTTACTGCTAATTTTATTAGAAGATCCAATGAATATTTGCAAGCTTGTATTGATTATAAAAAGATTTGGTTTGCTAGTAAAACCAGCTCTCACGAAGACTTTTTCAATGAGTGCGTCAATCAAAGCGTTCCTATAGATTTAATAAAAACAGAAGATAAAAAAGATTGGACTATGTTAGATTTCATAGAAAATCAAGATGATTTTATATATCAAACAAAAAAACAATGTACTTTAGTCGTGCATTCTAGCACGACAAGAGGTGTTCAAACTTTCGACTTGCCACAACATTTGAAAAGAAGTAATTCAGCAAACAAAGCAAGAAAAGATAATTATTCAGCATTAATGTTGGCGAATTGGGCTTTAAAATGCTATATAGACCTTATGAATCAGAAAGAAAATTTAGAAAATACGACGTTTTCGCCTATTATGATTAAATAAAAGTGTAATAATATCAAAAATGGCTAAAAATATCAAAAATAAACAAAAAAATCTAAAAAATAATGAAATCAAGCCAGTTATGGTTTCAGACGCCTCTGTTGTGAATTATACCGCCTCAGGATCTGACGATCATTCCACCAGACTAAGAAGGAACGCGGCCTCTACGATCAGCAGAACAGATAGATATAAAAATATTGATGAGGGTCTTGTTCCTTTTCGCTATGGGGTGGATGCTCAAAATAAATCTAATATTAACGTAAGAGATGCAGTAATTCTTTGCCAAAAAGCTTATTATAATTTTTCTATATTCAGAAACACAATAGATTTAATGACAGAATTTTCTTCAAGTACAGTTTATTTCACCGAAGGAAGTCAAAAAAGTAGAGATTTCTTTGAAGCTTTATTCAAAAAAATAAATATTTATGATCTTCAAGATAAATTTTTTAGAGAATATTATAGATCTGGAAATGTATTTTTATATAGATTTGATAGTAAAATTTCTAAAGATGATGTTAATAAAATTACTCAAACTTTTGGTTTAAATCAATCTAAAGCTGCGGTTAATTTACCAGTAAGATATATAATACTAAATCCCGCAGACATATACATAAGTGGAACTATCAATTTTGCTAGCGGAAAATTTTATAAACTATTGAGTGACTACGAATTGGAAAGGCTAAAAAATCCTAAGACTGACGAAGACCTTGAGGTTTACAATAACCTTCCAGAAGAAACAAAAAGATTAGTAAAAAGCAAGAGTCTAGGCGTTCTTTCTTTGCCTCTAGAAACCCAAAGATTAAATGCTGTTTTTTATAAAAAGCAAGACTATGAACCTTTGGCTGTTCCTATGGGATTTCCTGTTTTAGATGACATAAATTGGAAGTCTGAGATGAAAAAAATGGATATGGCAGTGACAAGAACAATGCAACAAGCTATATTACTTGTTACTATGGGCGCGGAACCAGATAAAGGAGGCGTCAATCAAAAAAATCTTGAAGCGATGCAAAAACTTTTCGAAAATCAAAGCGTCGGTAGAGTTTTAATCGCCGATTATACAACTAAAGCCGAATTCGTTATACCAGATATTGCTAATCTTCTTGGCCCTCAAAAATATGAAGTAGTAGATAGGGATATACAAATAGGTTTAAACAATATTTTGATTGGTAATGAAAAATTTGCAAATCAAACAATTAAAGTCCAAGTTTTTATAGAAAGACTAAAACAAGCAAGACAAGCTTTTATCAATGATTTTCTTGTGCCAGAAATTAGAAGAATAAGCAAGGATTTAGGTTTTAAAAACTATCCTACTCCACATTTTGAAGATATCGATTTGAAAGATGACATTCAATATTCTAGGATTTATAATAGACTGATGGAGCTGGGAGTTTTAACTCCCGAAGAAGGTTTGCGAGCTATAGAAACCGGAAGACTTCCCAACTCAGAAGAATCAGAAAATGCTCAACAAAAATTTAAATCCTTAAAAGAAAAAGGATTATATCAACCGATTATTGGAGGAGCAAAAAATGAAGAAGTTGGAAGACCAGCTGGTACAAATAATATCAAGCAAAGCACTAAAAATGTAAGTCCAATTGGCGATGGAAAGCAGTCTAAGGCTCAAGAAAAATATAGTTTCAATAAAGTAAAAGCTAATTTAATATCTGCTCAAAAATTAGAAAGCGAAATAGCCGATTCTCTCAAAAAGAAACATAATTTAAAAAAATTAAATAATGATCAAAAAAATATAGCCGAACAAATTTCAAAAATTATAATTTCAAATGAAAATCCAGAAAAATGGATAGAAAGCATAAGCAAATACATCAATAATCCAATTGATCAAAATGGATTGGTAATTAATGAAATTAATAATATAGCCTTTGAACATCAAATAGATTTTTATCTGGCAAGCATTTTATATCACAGCAAGATATGAAGAACAAATAATCACCAAATTAGGAAATGCACCATATATGGTAATTAATTTTATAAAAATATTTGAATTTTTTAGTTTTATAATTATTATATAATAAAGTGTAATCTATTATGAAAAGTATGCTATCTAAATTATTTGGCCCAAATTGGAGAACTAGCACATCAGGCATAGTAACAGTAATTGCTGTTACCACAGCTTTTGTTATTCATGGCGATAATTCTCTTGTTGCCTTTCTTCCAGATAAAGCCGAAGAATTTATTATTGGATTATCTAAATTAATAGCTGTTGTTAGTGGGGTGATTTTTGCTCTTACTGTTAAAGATAGCCATGTAACAGGAGGAGACGTTCCTCAAACAGTAGAAGCAAAGAAAAGAGTACAAAAAATAGAAAAAAACTTAGCTGAAAAAGCTGGAAAGAAAGAACTATGAATAAATTAAA
>Ga0172367_10004959_pt1 | contig 16291 bp, 14 predicted proteins | sample Lak10m_FD_114542 | JGI IMG/M metagenome (GOLD analysis project Ga0172367, IMG submission 114542) | Freshwater microbial communities from Kabuno Bay, South-Kivu, Congo - kab_022012_10m | ecosystem: Environmental > Aquatic > Freshwater > Lake | place: Democratic Republic of the Congo: South-Kivu...
CAAAAACCACCCTATTGGGTGGTTTTTGTTTTTTAATATAGTATAATATATATATATAGGTCTATATTATTAATTACAAATTATCTCGCAATATGCGAGTAAAAATTATGAAGAATTTTAAAAAAGGTTTTACATTGATTGAACTTTTGGTTGTTGTTGCCATCATCGGTATATTAGTATCAGTTGTTTTGGCTTCTTTAAACTCAGCTAGAACAAAGGGTTCAGATGCAGCTATAAAGAGTAATTTAACAAATGCACTCAAACAAGGTGAAATTGTTTTTAATGTTAACATAGCAACTCCAAATACTTATACTGGAGTGTGTACTACTGGTCTTTATGGTGGAGTTCAGGGTGCAGGAGCAATGGTTACGGCTGCAGCAAAAGCTTATGGATTGTCTACTTATGGTAATGATGTTACAGGTTCTAATACTACTGCTACATGCAACGATAGTACAAACGCTTGGGCAGCAGAAGTACCATTAAAAACTGGTACAAGCCAGATGTGGTGTATAGATAGTACTGGAAAATCAAAACAAGTTACTGGTTCATCTTTAACTAGTGCTGCAGACTATCTTTGTCAATAAATAATGATTTTTTTAAATATAATTTAATTTATTATATGTATTTAGTTTTCTTAATATGATATAATTATGGTGTTATAAATAACATACAATTTTATGGTTTTTACTTTAGGAATTATATTTTTTGTTTTTGGACTTATTATAGGAAGTTTTCTTAATGTTGTTATTATTCGTTTTAAAACTGAAAGATCTTTTAATGGCAGAAGTAGTTGTATGACTTGTAGTAAAAAACTTGCTTGGTATGAGCTTATACCTTTGGTTAGTTTTTTTGGTTTAAAAGGAAGATGTCGAACTTGTAAAACTAAAATTTCTATTCAATATCCGATAGTAGAGCTTATTTCTGGTTTATTTTTTACTTTAATATTTTTAAAGTTTCAAGATATTTTTTATATTAATACTATTGGATTTTCTATTAGCTATGCTTATTATACTACAATGTTTTCTATTCTTTTAGTGATTGCTGTTTATGATTTTAAACATAAAATAATTCCAGACATTCTTTCTTTAGTAGTTGGTATATTCGCCTTTTTTGGGTTATTTTTCTTTCAAGATTATTTATTTATTCCACATATTCCAAAAATTTTAGAATTTTTATCAGGTATATTTTTAGCTTTACCTTTTGCTTTTTTTTGGTTAGTTTCTAAAGGAACTTGGATGGGTTTAGGAGATGCGAAACTTGCTTTAGGTTTAGGATGGTTGCTTGGGTTTACTCATTTGCTTTCTGGAACTGTGGTTGCTTTTTGGTTGGGGGCAATTGTAGGACTTATTTTGATTATTTTTTCTAAAAAATATGGGATAAAAAGTGAAATTCCATTTGCCCCATTTTTAGTTTTAGGTATGTTTATTGCTTTTCTTTTTGAATTACAGCTTTTTCATTTTAGTTTTTAGTTAAAAGATGATTTCTTTTTTAAAAAATTTAAAACTTTATAAGTTAAAAGTTAGAAATTATAAGCTTAACCAAGGTATGACTTATGTGGAGCTGATAGTAGTTTTAAGCATTTTTGCTTTAATGACTTCTATTGTCCTTTTTGATTATAAAAAATTTGAAGATAAAGTAAATATAAAAGTTTTAGCTAATGATATTGCTTTGAAAATTGTGGAAGCTCAAAAATTAGCTATTGCTGGTAAATGGAATGCAAATGTGACTCTTTTAGATTGGAAGCCAGCTTATGGTGTTTATTTTGATTATAAAAATAATGCTGGTGGTGGTGATAAAAAATTTATTTTTTTTACTGATTTAAACCAAGATTATTATTATTCAGATTCAAATTTTTGTAATTATCTAAATGATGTAAATATTGAATGTTTAGAAAAAATAGATATTACCAAAGGTAATTATATATCTAAAATAGAAAATTTTGTAAATAATATTCCCACGGAAATTACATCATCTTTTGCTATTACTTTTAAAAGACCAGATTCCAGTGCTAATTTTTATATTAAAAATACATATGGTATACCTGAATTATTAATTACTGATTATATTAAAATTACTATTTCTTCTTCTTCAGGATTTTCTGCTTTTATTCGAATAGAACCTTCTGGTAGAATACAGATAAATTAAAAATTATGAATTACAAATTACAAACTAAAAAAAATAATCAAAGGAGATTTGTTTTGCATCAGCAAATAAAAACTAGTCGAAGTGGGTTTACTATTATAGAAACGATGATTGCAGTGGCCCTTTTTTTAATTGTTGTTTTAGTGGGAATGGATTCTTTGTTAAACACCACAGTAGTTCATAAAAAATCTCAAGATATGCGTTCCATTATGGATAATTTAAATTTTATTATGGAAGATATGTCTAGAAATTTGCGTACAGGTTATAATTATATTTGTAATAATAGTAATTCTCCTATAAGTTGTGAAAGTGGTGGTAATACTATTACATTTGAACCTGCAAATGGTATTCCGGATGATGATAGTGACCAATGGAAATATAAGATTACAGGCAATAGTAATGATAATGGTAAAATTCAGAAAACTATTGATAATGGAAATGTTTGGGTAATACTAACTCCTAGTGAAATTAAAATAGATGCTATTAATTCTGGTTTTTTTGTATATGGAGCTGAACCGCCTACCTCTGATTTAAGACAACCTTATATCATTATTAGATTGGTTGGTAAAATAATTTCAGAAAATGGTGTTGAAACTCCTTTTTCTTTACAGACTGGAATTTCTCAAAGATTGATAGATAATATTATTCAATAATAAAATGATAAAATTTTTTAGACAAAAAAATAATGGATTTACTTTGGTTGAAACATTAATTGCTATTTCTATTTTTTCTGTTTCTATTACAGCCTTGTTAATAATTTTAGCTCAAGGTATTTCTGATACAGGTTATGTAAAAAAGAAAATAATAGCTGGTTATTTAGCTCAAGAGGGTATTGAATATCTTAGAAATATGAGAGATAGTTATGTATTATATACAGACCCAATAAATGGTAATAATCATTCTTGGGATGAATTTAAAACTATAATAACTGCGTGTACCAATGGAGCTCTTTGTGGTTTTGATGATTCTGTTCCTGATTTTTTGAATTCTATTTTTCCCTGTTCTGAAAATACTAATGGTTGTAACTTATATTTAGACAATGGAGTATATAATACTAATAGTGCTGGTGTTTTTTCTGGTTTTACTCGCACTATTAAAAGTGATCCTATTAATTCATATGAGATAAAGATTGTTTCTACTGTTATTTGGGAGCAAGGTTCAGGGACATATGACATTGTATTATCTGAAAATTTATTTAATTGGGTAGAATGATTAAAAAATATATACAAAAAAATAATGGATTTGTATTACTTTATGTTACTATACTTTCTAGTGTTATTTTGGCGGTTACATTAGGAGTGGCAAATGTAGCTCTTAAAGAAATTAATTTTGGTACAAGCAATGAAAAAACTAATAATGCTTTTTTTGCGGCTGATACCGGAATTGAGTGTGCTTTATATAATGATAAATCTACAAGTAATGTTTTTATCGATCCTCCTACTTCTCCATTATCTTGTAGTGGTCGTAATATTGATTTAATACATCCAACTCCTACAACCTGGGAATTTCAATTATCTAAATTAAATAATAATAAAATAGGTTGTGCTAAAGTTACTATTAATAAAGATGATCCATTAGTAACTTATATTACTTCTAAAGGATACGATGAGGGTGGAGATGCAAATGTTTGTGCTCAGATAGAAAATAATATAGAAAGACAACTCAATGTAAGTTATTAATTTTTTAATATGTCGAAATATAATAAAGATAAAATAGTAGAACAGAGAATAAAAAAATTAAGAAATGAAATATCACGTCTAAGAAATCTTTATCATACTAAAAATTATCCGACAATTACTGATGATGTGTATGATTCTTTAAATAAAGAATTAAAAATTCTACTTTTAAAGTATCCAAAATTTAATGATGTAAATGCACTAGAAAATAGAATTGGTGGTAAGCCACTTGATAAATTTGAAAAAGTGCGTCATGAGATAAAAATGTTTTCCATTGGAAATGTTTTTTCTCCTGAAGAATTTTTTTCTTGGGAGAATAGGAATTTAAAACTTTTAAGAGAACCAGATAAAGAATTATCATATTTCTGTGAGTTAAAATTTGATGGGTTAGCTATATCTCTTATTTATGAGAACGGTATATTTATCCGTGGTGCGACTAGGGGCGATGGAGAAATTGGAGAAAATATAACTCAAAATTTGAAAACTATAAAAAGTATTCCACTTAAATTAAAATATCCATTTCCAAGAAAGATAGAAGTTAGAGGAGAAGCTTTAATGAAAAAAAGTGTTTTGAAGAAATTAAATGAAACTAATATAAAAGAAGGCAAGCAACTATTTGCTAATTCTAGAAATGCTGCAGCTGGTTCTCTTCGTCAATTAGACCCTAATCTAACCAAAGAAAGGAATTTAGATTTTTTTGCTTATGAAATAGTTCAAATAGATAAAGATTGGGAAGAGAATATTGAATTACATTCCAAAAAACACGAACTACTTTCCAAATTGGGTTTTATGGTAGACAAAAACACAGAAAAAATATCATCTTCTAAAGATGTGCCTAAATTTATAGATAAAGTATCAAAATTAAGAGATACTTTATCTTTTGGTATAGATGGTGTAGTTATAAATATAGATGATACGGATATTTTTAATAGTTTGGGGGTAGTTGGTAAAGACCCAAGAGGCATAATTGCTTTTAAATATCCAGCTGAAAAAGCTACCACAGTAGTAAAAGAAATAAAAGTAAACGTAGGACGCACTGGTGTTTTGACTCCTCTCGCTATTTTTAATCCAACTTCTGTTGCTGGTTCTACTATATCAAAAGCAACACTTCATAATATGGATCAAATAGAAAGATTAGATGTGAGGATAGGTGATACTGTTGTTATAGAAAAAGCAGGTGATGTTATTCCTAAGGTTGTTGAAGTTCTTAAAAAAATGAGAACAGGCAAGGAAAAGAAATTTAAAATGCTTTCATTTTGTCCTGTGTGTGGAGGAAAAATAGAAAGAAAAGATAGAGTTGCTTTTTACTGTGTAAATCCAAAATGTGGAGCAAAAAACGAAAGATACTTGGAACATTTTATTTCAGTTTTTGGTATATATGAATTAGGTCCTAAGATCTTAAGAAGATTCAAAGACGAGGGGCTTATCACAGATGCTGCGGATATATTTACTCTTGAAAAAGAAGATATAGCTTTACTTGAGAGATTCGGAGAAAAATCAGCAGAAAATATAATTCGTGAAATTGAATCAAAAAAACATATTTCACTAGCGAGATTTCTTTGGGCCTTAGGCATACTTCATGTTGGGGAAGAGACTGGAAGAGATCTAGCGCTTAATTTTGGTACAATTGATAATTTAATTAATGCAAGTTTAGAAGATATAAATAATATAGAAAATATAGGACCTGCAGTTTCCAGTAGTGTTTTTAACTATTTTAGAAATAAAAATAATTTATCTTTTATAAAAAAATTGTTTAGTAATGGTGTCTCTATAGAAAAATATAAACCAAAAGCCGAAAATAACAAGCTATTAGGTCAGATTTTTGTTTTAACAGGGACTCTACTTAAGATGTCTAGATCTCTTGCTAAGGAAAAAATAATTTCTCTCGGAGGTAAAGTGTCTCAATCTGTGTCAAAAAATACGACATATGTTGTTTATGGACTAGATTCTGGTTCTAAATTTAAGACAGCAGAAAAACTTGGGGTAAAACTGTTAAACGAAGAGCAATTTTTAGAAATGATTAAATAGAAAATGTCTAGTTGCTCTCACGATATTGAAAGTTTATAATAATAAGCTATGGCAAATAAAATCAAAATTTTTACAATATTTTTAGGAATTATTTTGTTTAGATTGCTACCTTTACGTGCTCCAAATGTGGAGCCAATAATGGCTTCTATTATGCCTATAAGCCGTAAATTTGGCCCCTACGTAGCATTTCTTTTTGGTTTTATGAGTATATTCCTTTTTGATTTATTAACCAATATGGGACTTTGGACTTTCATTACAGGAATTACTTATGGAATTATTGGGGTGGCCTCATATTTTTATTTTAATAAAGATAAATCCTCCATTTTTTATTTTATTATGTTTAGTATTTTTGCTACTATATTTTTTGATTTTATTACAGGAGTTGTTTTTGCTCCTATGTGGAATCAAAATATATGGAATGCATTAATTTTACAAATTCCTTTTACGATACTACATTTAGCAGGGAATATAGGTTTTGCTTTAACACTTTCTCCTGTTATAAATAAATGGCTTTTAAAAGAAAATTCTTATTCTTTTAAAGAATTATTATTAAAAAAAATATATTAGGAGATGTCGCATAGTGGTCTAGTGCGCAGACCTGGAAAGTCTGTGTGGGGAAACCCACCGCGAGTTCGAATCTCGCCATCTCCGCCAGAAATCGAAATCGCATTTTGAAATTCAAAGCTATTTATTTTATTGAGTCTGCGAGCATATTTAAGACACATTGGTTTGCATAATATAATCTGAGTGTATAAAACCATATATATTATTTTGACTTTTTTTAAAAAAGGAATATCATAAAAATATGAATTTATTGAATTTAAAACAAAAATATAGTTTAGGTATATTTTTTGTTATATTAGTGATTATTATAATTTTTGGAATTAATTTTTTAAAAAAAAATAATACTGAAACTTTTGTTTCCAATGAAATTTCTAATGTTAATATTGATAATAATGTAGAATTAAATTCTGTAACACAATCTTCCTCTTTTAAATTTGGAATGAATGCTGTTTTTAATTTTGATCCAGTTATTAAAAAAATTATTGCTGATCCGACTAAATATTCATTATATGCTCCTTTATTTGCTGAATATCATATTGACCATTTAAGATATCCAGGAGGTATTCCTGTTAGATATTATTTTTGGAATAATATAAATTTAATTAAAAATGCCACAGATGCTATAAGTAGATATTATTATGCACAAGGGACTAAAGCTGGTGATGAAAATGGTAAAAATTATGCTCGATTTAATTTTTCTTTAGACCCAAATAATTATAGTCAATTTTTAAATTTTACGAAAACAGCTGGTATTAAACCAATAATACAACTTAATACTTTGTTTTATGTTTATAATAATAATATTTATCAAACAGAATCATTTCAAAAAAACTTTGATGCTTTTCCCCTTGAAGCTGATCGTTGGACTAAAATAGCTAATTATTTAAATGCTCAAATTGATTATACTCATAATATTTTTCCAGAATCTTTAATTTGGGAAATAGGTAATGAAGATAATGCTATTTTTGATGCTACAGAATATGGGATAATAGTTTCTAAATATACAGATATTATTAAAACTAAATATCCTAATGATAAAGTGATTGTGGCAATGTCTGCTGGAGAAATAAAATCAGAAAGAAAAGCACAATGGAATAAAGATTTAATTAATTATCTTGATAAAAATAATGCATTATCAAAAATAGATTATTTTGCTCCACATTATTATATTGGCGCTACTTTTGTGTCTCAAGCACAAGCAGATATAAATAAAAGAATTAAATCAGAAGATTTTAAAAAATTTTTTGATGATATGAAATCAAATTTTCCTTCCACTTATACTCCTAAATTTTCAGTGACAGAATTTTCTGAATTACTTCATAGTGATGATAATATAAATTATAATACGCAACTTAATGCAATGTTAATGTGGGATGAATTATTAAAATTTCATTCTGATTCATCTATTAAAAGTGTATCTAGGTTAGGTTTTACAGCTGATAAAAATGCTATCTTTTTTGATAAAACAACTTCTAAAAACTTTAGTTATGTCGATCAATCAAGACAAGATTCTAATATTTTTACTTACATCCCTCCAGAAACTGATGCTGTAAAAATATTTTTTGATGGGACTGGAGATACTATTCTTGATTTTTCAGTAACTGATGATTATGAATTATTAGTGACAAAAACAAATTCAACAAAATATTTACAGGTATTAAATTACAATGATACAGTTAAAACCATAGATATTTCATCTTATGGTTCTGGCACTTATACAACTTATACTTTACCAGTGCTTACTACTTATTATTGGGATATAGAAGCAAACAAAACAACAGGCAATGCTACAGGTTTGGTGACATTGCCAGCTCATTCATTTACTACAATTATAATTGTTAAATAGTCGAAATATTAATAATAAAAATAAAATTTTTTATGAAAGGTTATAACATAAATATAGAAAAAGAATCAATAGAAAATAATAATTTTCGTAAAGTTTTATATACTGGCAAACATAGCCAATTAGTTTTAATGAGCTTAAAGCCACATGAGGAAATAGGTATGGAAGTTCACAGATCCAATGATCAATTTTTTCGTTTTGAGAAAGGGGAAGGTAGATGTGTCATAGATGGTACTTTTTATAATGTTACAGATGGGTCTGTTATTATTGTTCCAGCAGGTGCAGAGCATAATGTTATAAATACTAGTGATACTTTAGATTTAAAACTATACACTATATATTCTCCTGCACACCATAAAGATGGTATAGTAAAAACTACTAAAATAGAGGCAGAAAATGGCCCAGAGTTTGATGGTATAACGACAGAATAAATAATATTAAATAATAATTATAATAATAATGATTTTATCTGCGATATTCACGATTATTGGTCTTTCTTTATTTGAGACGGTTTCTTCAGTTGATAATGCAATTATTAATGCGGAAGTTCTTTCTACGATGGGTAAACGGGCTCACAGATGGTTTCTAACCTGGGGTATTTTTTTTGCTGTGTTTATTATTCGTGGATTTTTGCCTTTTGTGATTGTTTGGGCTTTCAATAGTTCACTTTCCATTAGACAAATTCTTTCAGCTGCTTGGTCTAGCGATCCACTTGTAGAAGAATCGATTCATAAATCTGCTCCGATTTTATTAGTTGCCGGTGGGGTTTTTCTTTTGTTTTTGTTTTTGCACTGGCTTTTCCTTGAGGAGAAGCATTTAGGACTTCCTAGAACCGAAAATTTTTTTATGGCAAGAGGAGTCTGGTTTTATGCAGTTGTTTCTGTTTTACTTTCAGTGATTGCTTGGTTTGCATTACAGCAGAGTAATTTAATGGCTTTTGGAGCAGTAGTAGGTTCTAGTTTATTTTTTATTACTCATGGATTTAAGCAAAATGCTGAACTTCAAGAAAAAAAATTACTTGGCGGCGCTCAATCTGATCTTAGTAAGTTTTTCTTTTTAGAAATTATAGATGCTACTTTTTCTATTGATGGAGTACTTGGGGCTTTTGCTTTTACTCTTTCTGTACCGTTAATTATTCTAGGAAATGGATTAGGGGCAGTTTTAGTTCGAGAACTTACTATGCGAAACATAGAGAATATAAAGAAATATATTTATTTAAAAAATGGTGCTATGTATTCAATTTTAGTGCTTGGTATTATTATGATAATGCATAGTTTTAGTTTCTATATTCCAGAATATCTTTCACCTATTACGACTATTTTTATTATAGGATTTTTCTTTTGGAAATCAAAAATACATCTTAAATTAAACAAAATAGGTATATAATATAAGAGTGGCTAGTAATGTATTTGAAGAAAAATATAAAGAGTTAAATTTTGCCCAAAAAGAAGCGGTTGATTCTATTGATGGACCTGTAATGGTAGTGGCAGGTCCAGGTACAGGTAAGACCAAAATATTAACTTTACGTATAGCTAATATTTTAATCAAGACTGATACAGATCCTGAGAGTATTTTGGCTCTTACTTATACTACTGCTGGGGTAATTGCAATGCGTGAAAATCTCATAAAAATAATAGGTGATAGAGCCTATAGAGTTAATATTTTTACTTTTCATGCATTTTGTGAACATATAATAAAAGAATTTCCTTTTTATTTTGAAGAACTTGAAGGAAGCAGAATAATAAGTGATTTAGAAAGAATTGAAATAATTGAATCTATTATTAAAGTAAATAAATTTGAACACTTGGTTTCTTTTCATGATGAATTTTCTTTTCTAAATAAAATAATAGATGCTATTTTAGCGATAAAAAAAGAAGGTTTGTCTCAAACAGAGTTTTTAAAATTATTATCTCCTTGGAAAGAGGAGTTACTTAAAAATGAAGAATTGTACTATAAGAAAGATTTTGGTGAATACAAGAAAGGGAGTATAAAACCATCTGAAAAAGAGAAAATAGATAAAAAAATAAAAAAAGCTAACGAACTTGGAGAAATATTTTCTTTTTATCAAAAAGAATTAAGAAAGCGAGGCTTATATGATTTTTCTGATATGATACTTTATGTTTTAGATGAATTATCAAAAAATAAAAATTTAAAATCTGATATACAAGAGAAGTATCAATATGTTTTAGTAGATGAACATCAAGATACAAATAAAGGACAAAATAGCATTGTAGAATTTTTGACTAATGCACCACATTTAGAAGGTAAACCAAATATTTTTATAGTTGGGGATGAAAAACAGTCTATTTATAGATTTCAAGGAGCAAGTGCAGAAACCTTTTCAAGATTTAATGTTTTATATAAAGATATAAAATCAATTACTCTTCTAGAAAATTATCGTTCAACACAAAATATTTTAGATAGTGCTCACAATCTCATAATTAAATCAAGAGGTCTTGAAAAAAGTATTAGATTAAAATCTAATATTAAAAAAAATGAAAAGATAAATGTGCGTAAATTTTCAAATTACAAGTTTGAACTTCTTTATTTAGTGGAAGATATACAGTCAAAAATAAAAGCTGGGATATCTCCTAGCGAAATTGCGGTATTATATCGCGCTAATAAAAATGTTTCAGATATAAAAACAATCTTTGATTTTTATCACATTCCTTATACAATTTTTTCTAAAAATAAAATTTTAGATGATCCAAATATTAGAAATCTTTTAAATATTTTAAGAGTTGTTTTAGATTTAAATAATGACCATTATTTAGGTAAGGTATTTTTTATAAATTTTTTGAAATTAGATTCTTATGATGCTATAAAAATTTTAGATAAATTTAAATCTTTACGTAAAAAAGAAAAGAAACATTTATTTGCTATTATTAATGATAAAAAAATATTAAAAGAAATTAAAGTAAAAAATATTAAAGATTTTTTTGATTTTGCAAAAATGTTAAAAGAATTAAAAATAGAATCTACTAATAAGAGTTTTTTAGATTTTTTAAAGATATTTTTAAAAAAAATTGGTTATATAAAATATATGATTATTTCTTCAGACAGTAGAAGCCAATTAATAAAACTTGATAAACTTTTAGATGAAATTAATAGACAAAGTCAAACTAAAAAAGAATACAATTTATTTGATTTTGTATATTTTATTGATTCATTTACTAAATATAATTTAGACATAAAGAGTACTGACCCTGAAATTATTGAAGGAGTTTCTTTAATGACTGCACATGGTTCAAAGGGTCGAGAATTTGAATATGTTTTTATAATTAATGCTAATAGAAAATCTTGGGAAGCTAGTCGAGGTAATAATGGTATAACCTTACCTGTTTATCAATATGATGGTGATATAGAAGATGAACGTAGACTTTTTTATGTAGCAATGACTCGTGCTAAAATCGGGTTATCAATTTCTTTTGCTCGAATGGATAACGATAGTAAAGAACAAGAAGAATCTGAATTTATTAAAGAAATAGATTCAACTTATAAAAAAGAAGAAGAAATGAAAAGTTTTGAAGAAAAAAATATAGATAAATTGACAATTTTTATGAATTCAGATAAACAACCTAATTCTTTATTTAATGCTGAATATTTACGTAAATTGTTTTTTGATAGAGGACTTAATGTATCTGCCTTAAATAATTATTTAGATTGTCCTAAAAAATATTTTTATAAAAATTTAATAAGGATTCCTGATGTGTATTCTTCTGCATTAAAATATGGAAATATTATAGATAATTCTTTGAATAAATTTTTTAAAAAATCAAAAGAAAAATCTAAAATTTTATCTAAAGATTTTCTTTTAGAAGAATTTGAAAAAAATCTTAGTAGATTTAATCTTTCTGAAAAAGATGAGGAAAAATTTAGAAAAAGAGGTAGAGAAAACTTATCAAAATACTATGATAAATATTCTAATGGATGGACACATAAAGTAAGTGTTCAATTTTCTGTGAAGAGAGATTTTCAACTTAACTCTAAAAAAATATTAAAAATAAGTGGAATTATAGATAAAATTGAATATATAGAAGATTTATTTTCATCAAATGTAAATATTGTTGACCACAAAACAGGAAGATCTTTTTCTGAAAAAAATAAAAAAGAAAAAGAAAACTATGAAAGACAATTGGTATTTTATAAATTATTACTTACAGATTATGATAAAAAAAATTTTAAAATAAATAAGAGTATTCTTGATTTTGTTGAGAGAAATAAAAAAGGTAAATTTGAACAATATTCATTAAATATCACAAAAAAACATTTAGAAAAAATAAAAGAAAATATAAATGCTTGTGCTGAAGATGTTTTATCTATGAAATTTTTAGAGAAAGGATGTGGTAAGAAAAATTGTGAATGGTGTTATATTTAAAAATTTGGACCATTATCTAACCAACCTAAATAAAAGCCTAGAAGAACGAAGATAATTATAAAAATAATAAAAGTCCAATACATTTTTTTCATTTATAAATTATAATCTATAATAGAATTTTAGCTAGTTTTATGATATATTTTAGAAATGGAAAAGGAAAACAAAAAAGGCACTAAGCATCCACTTTCTATTTTAGCCAATGAAGCTTATGAAGTTTTTTCTCTACTTGGTTTTGAGATAGCCTTAGGACCAGAAATGGAAAGTGAATGGTATAATTTTGATGTTTTAAATGTTGCAAAAAATCATCCTGCTCGGGATATGCAAGATACTTTTTGGATAAAAAATAAACCTGAAAATGTTCTTCGTACTCATGCAACAAGTGTGAGTGCACGGATGCTTGAAGTAGTAGCAAAAGAAAACAGAATTCCTTCTGCTTTTATTTCTGTAGGGAAAGTGTTTAGAAATGAAGCCACAGATGCTACACATGAAATGCAATTCTTTCATATTGATGGGGTAATGATAGGTAATATTTCAGATGGAATTTCAATGGTAAATTTAAAAGGTGTTCTTACTAAATTTTATAGAAAAATGTTAGGAGAAAATATAGAAATTGAGTTTAGACCTAGTTTTTTCCCTTTTACTGAACCTTCTATTGAAGTTCATGCAAAATTTAAAGGAAAATGGTTGGAAATGATGGGTGCAGGTATGATTCATCCAAATGTTTTACGTAATGTAGGTCTTGATCCTACTAAAGTGCAAGGTTTTGCTTTTGGTGGGGGGCTAGATCGTATTGCGATGATTAAATGGAATATTCCAGATGTTCGTCTTTTTTATCAAGGGGATTTAAGACTTAATCAGTTTTAATAATTTATTATGAAAATTTCTTATAATTGGCTTAAATGGTATATACCCGATGTTCCAACTCCAGAAAAATTGGCAGATATTTTTACTTATCATCTTTGTGAAGTTGAAAATATAGAAAAAAAAGTAAATGATATTGTTTTTGATATAAATATTTTACCAAATCGGGCACATGATTTGCTTAGTCATCAAGGTATAGCTCATGAGCTTGCTTCACTTCTGAATATTAAATTTATAGATCCTACATCTAAATATAAAGTGCCAGAATCAAAACCGACAAATTTAAAAATAGAAATTAAATCTGAAAAATGCAAACGTTATATGGGTAGAATTATACGAAATATAAAAGTTGGTCCTTCACCTGACTGGGTAAAAACACACCTTGAATCTATAGGACAAAGAAGTATAAATAATATGGTAGATGCTGCAAATATTGTGATGTATGATTTGGGTCAACCAACACACATTTTTGATTTAGATAAAGTAAAAGAAAAATTATTAATAAGATTAGCAAAAGAAGATGAAAGTATTATCACTTTAGATAATAAAATATTTAAACTAAGAGAAAAAGATTTGGTTATAGCTGATAGTGTTCAGGTACTTGCTGTCGCTGGTATAAAAGGAGGTAAAATTGCTGAAGTAGATGAAAATACAAAAAATATTATTTTAGAAGTTGCAAATTTTGACTCTACTTCTATTCGTAAGACTGCTCAATCTTTAAATATCTTTACTGACGCGCGTAAACGTTTTGAAAATGAATTATCGCCAGAATTAGGAGATTGCGCAATGTTAGAATTTTCTGCTCTAATTGCGGAAATGTGTCCTATGGCTTATTTTGAAGATGTTGTAGATATTTATCCTTTTAAAAAAAAAGAGAATAAACTTTCTTTTTCTGCTTTGAATATTTCTAAAATTTTAGGACTTGCTGTATCAAAAAAAGAAATTGAACTTATTTTAAAAAGATATAATTTTAAATATACTGAAAATAAAGGTGTTTTCGAAATAATTATACCATTAATGCGTCTTGATTTAGTTGGTGAGGAAGATATGGCGGAAGAAGTTGGAAGAATTTTAGGATATGATAAATTAAAACCAAAAATTCCAAAAATAAATTTTAAAATACAAAAAAATAAAGAATTTAATAAAATAAAAAAAACACGAGAATATTTATTATCTGAAGGATATTCAGAGATTATGACTTATACTTTTTGTAATGAAGGGGAAGTGGAAGTTTTAGCTTCTGCTTCAGATAAAAAATTTTTAAGAACAAATTTGAGTAATGGATTAAAAGATAGTCTTAAATTAAATCAACTTAATATGCCATTATTAAAAATGCAGGAAATTAAACTTTTTGAAGTTGGAGTAGTGTTTAAAAAAAGTGGTGAAGAAATACATGTTGCTTATGGTGATAAAAAAGGAGTAGAAGAAATGATATTGGATGATTTTGTTTTGAAAGTATTAGATCCTTTTTCTGGATGGTCTAGTTTTGAGAGGGGAATTCAAGGACCTGAAGAAAAAATATTTGGTACTGAAAAAATATTTAAACCTTGGTCAATGTTTCCATTTATTACTCGAGATATTGCTGTTTGGGTTCCAGAAGAGATTAAGAGTGAAAATGTAAAAAAAATTATAAAAAATAATATGGGAGAACTTGTAATACAAGGGCCAGAACTTTTTGATGAATTTAAAAAAGGTAATAAAAAATCTTATGCTTTTAGGTTAATTTTTCAATCATACAAACGTACTCTAACAGATACAGAAATAAATGAAATTATGACCAAAATAACTAATAAAATTAAGGGAGAAAATGATTGGCAAGTAAGATAAAATTTGTTATAATATACTTATATATGGTAAAGAAAGAAGAAGATAAAAAAGACGGTAAAAAGTTATCCGCTTCTGCTAAAGTGCATCATTATGATGCTTCAGATATTTCAGTTCTTGAAGGTCTTGAACCTGTAAGACGTCGCCCAGGGATGTATATTGGTACTACAGGAATAGATGGAATGCATCATTTAGTTTGGGAAATTTTTGATAACTCACGTGATGAAGCGATGGGAGGTTTTTGTGATAAAATTGAAATTGTTCTTTTACCCTCTAATCGTATAAGAGTGGCTGACAATGGTAGAGGTATTCCAGTTGATATTCATAAAAAAACAAAAGTGTCTGCATTAGAGACTGTTATGACCACACTTCATGCTGGTGGTAAATTCGGTGGAGAAGGTTATAAAGTTTCTGGGGGTTTGCATGGTGTGGGAGCTTCTGTTGTTAATGCTCTTTCTATTTATTGTAAAGCTGAAGTCTATAAAGATGGAGGTAAATATGTTCAAGAATATTCTCAAGGAAAGAAAAAAGGTAATGTTAAAAAAGTTTTATCTTCAAAAAAGAATGGAACTATTATAACCTTTGAACCAGACGAGGAAATTTTTAAAGATATAAAATTTGATTTAAATACAGTGGTTAATCATATTAGACAGCAAGCTTATTTGGTTAAAGGTCTTAAAATAACTATTGTTGATGCGAGAGGGTATGAAGGGAAAATAAATGATGAAGACATATTTTATTTTAGAGAACTTGAATTAGAATTGCCATCAGTTTCTTTCTATTTTGAAGGAGGGTTAAGATCTCTTATAAAATATTATAATAAATTTCAGAAACCTATTCATAATAGTATTTTTTATGTTGAGAAAGAATTTGAAAATGTTGGTGTTGAGATAGCATTGCAATATGTGGATGATATTATTGATAGAATAATTCCTTTTGCAAATAATATTTATACAATAGAAGGTGGTACACATG
>Ga0172367_10004964_pt1 | contig 16284 bp, 19 predicted proteins | sample Lak10m_FD_114542 | JGI IMG/M metagenome (GOLD analysis project Ga0172367, IMG submission 114542) | Freshwater microbial communities from Kabuno Bay, South-Kivu, Congo - kab_022012_10m | ecosystem: Environmental > Aquatic > Freshwater > Lake | place: Democratic Republic of the Congo: South-Kivu...
ATTGATGGTGCTTCTGTAGTAGCAACTAAATCACCATAATTGCCAGTCATGTTAAATTTGTTTATAGATTCTGTAGTAAATTTAGATGGGTCTATTTTAGCAAATGGTGATTCTGTTTTTTGTTTTGCAGACAATTCTAAATACTTATCAAATGGCAATACACCTGATGATAATGCTTCTTGCATCATTACATCTGGGCTAAAGTATTTTTCTTGCGTTACTGTAGGTTGTTGCATTTGAGTTTGGAAGTTTGGTGCAGTTGTACCTTGTGCTACAGGAACTTGTGCAGTTGGTTGCGTCACTATATTGCGTGTTGCATTAGGCTGACCAATACGACTTCTAAATGCGTCTTCTAATGCTTTTTGTTTTTTAACACGCTGTAATTCTTCTAACTTAGCACGAGTGCCAATGTTTTCTATCCCTGTTTGTACGCCTTGCTGATAGCCTTTCATACCAGCCATACCAGCTTTACCTAGTATCTCGCCTATGCCTACAGGAGTTGGTGAGTAGCCACCTTGTGCTAATGCAGATAAGCCAAACTGCAACATAGCATTACGCTGTGCATTGGCTTTAAGTTTTTGTAGTTGGTCATCGTCAAGTAAGCCTGATAAGTAATCAGGAGTATTGCCACCGCTAAAGAAATCTGAAATTGCCATACTTAACTCCCTAAAAGACCAGCAAGCGTACCGGCAGCACCGATAAGATTAGCAGCAGGATTTTTATAAACTTGCGATGTAGTTTGTGAACCTTGTGGCGCACCAGTAACGTAACCCATGTATTGAGCCAAAGCATTTTGCGGTGCGTTTTGTTCTGCATTAAATCTATTGATTGCATCTTGCAAGGCTAATTGTGAGTAACCTTCGTAACCTTGACCTGCTTGCATTAACTGATTTATGTCTGCGTAATCTGTAGCCGCTAGTGATGGTGCATTTTGTGCTGCTAAATTTTGTATGCCACGTTCTGTAGCGTAGTTTTGATAAGCTAAATTGCCGGCAGTATTAGTTAATGCGTTAGCAAATGTTTGACCTGCTCCACTCAACGCTGTATTCATTGCACCAGAACCTAAACGACCTGCTTGTGATGCGTTAGATAATGCTTGGTTTACTGCTTGATTATAAGCATTAGTAGCTTGTTCTGTTGCACCTTTAAACGCCCCGCTAAAGAATGGATTACCTGCTAGGTATTGCCCACCTATTGTGCCTAGTTGTTGTTGCTGTGCGGCAGGATTAAGTATATTGCCTTGTGTTGCACGATTCTTTAACGCCAATAAAGCAGCTTGCGTAGGCTCAGATGCGCCAACATAAGTTTGCGTAGGAAAATACGTTGGAGTTTGTCCGTATAATCTAGCCGCCTCATCAAGACCTTGCTTCACATAAGGCTGTAGCATTGGGTCAATAGATTGTACTTGTGTGACGTTTTGTGGTTTTGAACTCATAATTTAATCCTCTAATTTCATTTCCCATTGTCTAGGTGTGAATCCTAATTTTCTTGCTAATTTATCCCATCCAAGACGGTGAGAACCAAACGTAATACTTTTTGCGTTTCCCTGCTTGGCTATACCTTTAATTATCTCAAAGCACTCCGCTACTACTTCTGCACTTTGCGGCTCTTTGCCCCATACTGCCCAAACAAACAAATTATCGCCTTCTGGTGTTAATACAGTAAAACCTGCTGGCTTTTCACCATCTAGGAACACCCATAGCATTGATTTCTGAAGCCATAGAGCCACGAAAACTTCTTCTTGGATGTAATCCTCAGGCGATTTATTTAAAACAGCCTGTAAGCCTTCTTTTGCAAATCCCCACCATTCTCTTAGTTCGTTTGGCGGTATGTATTTAATGTCCATTTAGCCAACAATAACGTATTTATAAGTTAGTCCAGCAGTTGAGTTAGCTGGATGAGATATAACTGCACTACCTCTAGTTTGTGAGCTTATGTATGGAGCAGTAAAGATGTTGCTTGTGTAGCCATCGGTTGATACATATTGCATGGTTGCTATTGTGCTAGGTGTAGTTGGTCGTGTTGGGCTAGTCTGTGCTGCTTTAGCATCAATCGTAACCAATGTGTTTGTTGTGTGCCACATAATCTGCACGTAATCGTTTTTAGCTAACTCTACAAAGAAATTCATGGCTGCAATAACGTGGTATGGGTCAGTTGCGTTTTTCCTAGGTGCAAAACCAAACACGCTATTGGATTTTGGTATATCTACACCGTTTTTTCTGAACCATATATCTACGTCTTGCGTAGCATTATCCATATTGGCAAACTGAAAACTAAACTGTAGATTGTATAAGCCTGAATAATCTGCCCTTAATTGAGAACCGCTAACCAATGTTACGCCATTCTCATAATCTACTGTGTTAAACGTCACAGCATAAGCTGCAGTAGTGCTTGCTGCTGTTTGGTCTGTGCTATCTTGCCATGCGCCATAAGGTAGAGCAAAACTTGATGATGCTGCCGATGTTGCATCTAGCAATATGACAGAATCATAACCAATGCGTTCGTTGTAGATGGTAGTAGTAGATGCACCACCTGTAGCTAATTCTATTGTGCCTGTGTTATTGGTCTTGCCATCCATTATGCCACGTACCACTTCAGCTACTTGCCGTTGGTCACCGCCTTGCTGTGGTAATGTAACAAATTGAACCATTATCTACCACCCTGTGTAGCTGCTTCAATGTCCATGCTAACTGCTGCTGTCCAATCGCCTGTAGGTAACAGTTTAATGCGATGAAAACGACCTGCTGACCTCACCGGACAACGACCATCACTATTTTGTACGCTAGTAGCACTATAATTAACATCATCGTTAAGACCTCTGCGTGAAGCTATCTGTGCGTCACATGAACCTTGGTCTACTATTGGCTTAATTACGGTAACAACTGAGTTTTGTGATAATTCTATGTCACCTGTAGCAATTTCTGCGCCAGTATTAGTACCTGAGAAGGTAATAATTGCATTATCACGAATACCAGCCAATGTAGCCTTACCACCAACCCACACACGTGAGTCAAATGATGTAGTAATGCTGTCTACAGTACCAAAAGCGTCTAATGCTTCTAGTGTTAAACCTGGTGTTGTGGCTGTGGATAAGTAATCTGCGTCTGTAATTGCATAAGACCAGCGTTTTACCTGCCAATTATATATCAATAATGAGCTATTTTGGTTGTTATCACGGTACTCCCATATAACTAATTTGCGTAATGGGTCAATAGTCGCACTCATTTGGCTCAAAGCCGTTTGGTCTGCGTCATTTAAGAAGAATCGGTCTACTTTTTCAGCACCGATTGGCTCTAATGTCTGACCATTACACGCATAAAAACCGTTATCAGATAGGAAGAATGTAGTTTGACCGTATTGCGTTACAGAGCCAGGTTCAATACAACCTAATCCACGTGAAATAATGTCAAATTGGAAGAAATACGGTGAGCCTGAGTAAGTCATGCGAGCAATAGCACGTTCCATCAAGACTAAACCAAACTCACCACCAGTTAAGCCAGTAACGTTTCCACCGTCTGACATCTCTTGGTAATCTGCTTGGCTTGTTGCGCCTGAGGTCCAGTCTGTTTCATCGTTTAAGTCTGACCATTGCACTTTACTTGGGTTAGTACCAGAGCCTATATTAGCTGCAACAACAAAATCACGAACAACCGTAACAAACTTGGCTACAGGTGCGCTGGCAGATAAGTCAGCAAATGCGGTTGATGATGTTAAGTTCCATGCTTGTAATACATCTTCATCATTGGCTGCAATAACGATGTTACCAAACTGGCAAAACTCCCATCCGGTGTTACTTGTATAGCCACCTGATTTAGATACGTCTGCTAATGCTGTGGTTAAGTCGTTAAACTTAAATAGTTTAGTAGCACCACCGGCAAATAATACTAGCGTACTGCCGTAAACACCAGCAAAAGAGCTATGCAAAGTTTCTGACGCAGCAGATGAGTAAACGGATGCCGCAGGGAATGGCCCATAACCCACTTGTTGTGGGACTACATTAGTTGCTGTTGTAAGACTACCGGAGATACCTGGTTGGTCTGGTGTCCATTCGCCTAAGTTTATTCTTTGCATATTATCTCGCAGCTATTGTGATTGCTAATGGTGAGCCAGCGTTTTCTGAGCTGTCATCGCTTGCTGTCAATGATGTTATAGACTTGTCATACAATGCAGCCCATGTAGCAATACGAGCATCGTTCATTAAGTATGGTTCTGCCTCTGCTAATGCAGCGTATAGCAATGCGTCAGGACAGTTTGCTAGCCATACGTTAGATGTATTTGTATCGCTTAATACTGGTGGTTTAGCATAGTAAAGTATTTGCAATACGTATGCTGAATCAGGTATTGGTGAGAATAAGAATTGTGCGCCTACTGTCGTATAGAACTTAGGTAGAGCTGTGACGTATGAGTCTGTGTTTCTAAACAAGTTAGATGGTGAGTCATATTTCAAAGCGTAAACTGGTGAGCCAACAATATGAATATCCCGTATAGACAAGAAGTCAGTCGGGATAGTTACGCTGGCTGTGTTAGCCGTCATCGTGATTGTTGTGTATGTCAGCATTTGACGAATACGCAAGTCACGGCTTAACCTTGTTTCAGCTAGTGAAATAAAGTCCTGTATTTGGCTAGTTAAGTCGCTACGAGCAAGATAGTCTGCAATCGTAGATTGTAACTGTGCGTATGTTGTAAATGCCATTTATATTCTTCCTGGTCGGGTTCTAAATACTTGGTTATCAGGATTATTTAAAAATTCTTTAAATCGCTTGTGGTCTATAATCGTAAATCCACGAGTGATGCCTTTCTTCTCAAGGTCTTGAAATACTGTTAGCGGTATGGATGCAACCTTGTTACCTACTGCATCGTCACTCCACCTTGCTCTAGCATCTGTTTCGTTATACTGAGCCTTATTAAACTCAATGATGCCAGTAATGTCTTGCGTTTGCTTGACAACTACATCTGCACCGTTGTCAATAAATTCTGTTGTCTTACCGTTTTCGTATAGTTTGTTAGTCATTTATCTTTCCAATAAAACTCCCCATGAGCTAACACAGGGAGTTTATTTTTACATTACCGTAACACGGTTAAAGTCATACTTAACTTAAATCGGCTATGATTCCATGAGCTGCTTCGTTGTTAACTTGCAATGTATACTCTACAAGCAATTGAGTTGTCTCAGCGTCACCTGTTTTTGCCAATTCGTTAGTTTGGAATGGACGTAGGTAAGCAACTGAAGCCATCTCTGTATCAACCAAGAAAGCGCAGTCATCGTTGTCTGTATTTGGAATGAAACGGTCTGGTACGATTTGGATGATACCAAAGTCAGACACGTAAACATCAGCAGCATTGATGATTTGTGCTTGTTGATTAGCAGGAACATCACGGTAGCGAGTAGCAACACCAGTAAATGTTGATGCAACAACTTTTTGTGCTGGAGTTACAAACAACATTGTTGGTGAACCACCGTTAGTATATGCAGATTGCATTACTGTGTTTAGCAATGTAGCTGTAAATGCACGGTCAGTACCAGTTACACGAGCAGTAGTACCTAAAGAACCAGCAGTACCAGAAGTACCACCAGAGTAGTTAGTGCTTAACCATGCTTGTAGACCGCCCAATGTACGAGCAGTAGATGAACCGTTACCATCAGCAGCTACGTTGTTTGACAACAATGTGGCTTCCATGTCACGTTTCAATTCGCTAGATGCTTTAGCTAATTGGTAGGCTTTCTCTGAACGACGGCCAGCTTTGGCTACAGTTGTCAAAGTACCAGAAATTGCGATGGTTTTTTGTGAAATTTGCGCACGGTTGCCCAAACGTACAGATGGGCTTAATGTTGCTGAAGTAGCAGTTGCGCCCTCAATCGCAGCATTGCTTGTGCTTGCAGCAGCCAAGCTATCTGTTTGCCATTCGTGTAAACGAGCAGTAGCAGATGTTTTGCCAATAGATGACATGAAAGGTGTTTCTGTTGGAGAGATGTTATAGATAACATCAGTTAGGTCTTCACGCTGACCAATAGCGGTATAGGTTTGATAGGTTGCCATTTTTTACTTCCTTATAAAAATTTCTCAAATAATGCAGCAGCGTCTTTAACTCGCCCAGTTGATTTCAACTTGTTGAATTGACGTTTCTGCGCTTCTGTTGTGCTTGTTTTGCTAGGTGAATTGCCTGGTTTAATCATCTTAGGTGCTTGTTGCACTTTCTTTGATATCTCAGGTTTAGATTCAACTAGCTTTTGGTATTGCATTGCATCGTATAGAGCCTTAACAGTACGGGCATCATATACTGCGCCAATTTCCTCGTCTGTGTAGCCAATGCTTTTAGCATAACTACGTAACTCATTCCGTAATGCAACACCTTTTTTCGGGTCTGAGTAATCAGGAATTAACTCTGTGACTTTTTCTGCTTCCGCAGCAAGTTGCCTACGTTGATGTTCCGATGCTTCCGCTTGTTGCTGTTGGGCAATGCGGTGACGTTCGTAATTTATCGCTTGCATTTGCTTTTCACGCCTAGTCATGTCTGCAACTTTAACAGCATAGCCAATCGGGTCATTTTCCTGAAGGTAATCTAAGTCATCTTCCGGTTGTTGAGCCTGTAGCATTTGCTGCATTGCTTCTAATCGCTGTGCGTATTCGTTGCGTAGCTGTTTAGCCTCATTTATCGCTGCAGATTCAGCTTCTAACGCTTTGCGTTGTTCACTTACTTGCTGAGATTTTTTGGTGTAGTCTGCTCCTTGTTGTGCTAACTTAATAAGTTCACGTTGGGTTATCTCACGTTCCTCACCAGCCATCTTAATTCGGTAAGTAGGTTCTGATTCCTGTTCCTCATCATCGTCATCAGTTTCAAGTTCCTCTGAGGCTTCTAATACTTCCTCATCAGATTCGCCTTCCTCAATTTCGGTATCTTCCTCGGCAGCTTCATTTTGCCCTTCTGGGTTTTCGGCTGCTTCCATCATATCAAAAAATTGGCTTGCTGCTTCTTGCACCGTTCCATTCCCAGTAGTTGGGGTCATGGTATTTTCCATTGTTTACTTCCTATATTCAGATTCGCCCTGACTGCGTTTGGTAAAAAGTTACCAAATCTTCCATCGCTTATTACGAATTTCGCTTGATGCAGCGATTGATTCAATATGCGATTTAATCTCTTTCAATGTGGCTAGCTTTACATACGCTAACTCACGACCATTAATATCTTCTTCGTTTGAGTTTGCAAAACGTGACAACTGCAAATCCTCTAACTCTTGAAATACTGTATTAAAAAACTCGTTGCCTAACAATAACTGTGCTTCTTGTGTTCTGTTCATATTATGCCGTTGTTGTTGTAGGAGTAGCTTGTGCTGATGTGCCTAGCAAACCCATTAACTCTGGTGGAATGTCACCAAGTCTATTCATAATGTCGTAACCTAAGTATTGCCCTGCGCCTACACCTTGGCGTTTAAATAGATTGTTGTAGTATTGAGTCCAATCCGTAACACCTGAAGTGCCTAGCATCGCTGGATTTAAGTCAGGTGATGTATATACAGGTACTTTAGGTGTTGGTGTTAGTAAGTTATCAATAGCACCAATGCCAGCAGCACCTAATGTGATTAAACCTTTTGTGCCTAATGCGTCTGCGGCAGTAGTGCCTAAGTCTTTTACTGTGTCTAATAGACTGCCAGTATTGGCTGATGGCTGTACGTAATTGCCTGTGTCAAAGTTAATTAAATTAACGCCTTCACCTTGGAATGGTAAACCAGTAGCCATGTCAATTATTTTGCCGGCAGCGTCATAACCTAAGTTAATGCCTGAGCTAGTAAATGGCATTTTAGTTGTAGCATCTACTATGTTACCGGCAGCATCGTATGCTAAGTTAATGCCTGGGCCAGCAGCACTTGTATTGTAAGTCATATCAGCACCTAATCCAGTTGTTGGAGTAGTCACCGGTGTAGCTAGTGCAACAGGTGTAGATGTTACAGTTGTATCCGTTACAGGTGCGCTAATAGTTTCAGTAGCAGTTAAGTCTACTGGCGGTTGAACGCCAACCGTGCCAGTAAATGATGAGAAGTCACCACCACCAATTTGGTTTAGTAGATTGTCATATCCACCGGCAGCATCAGCAGCAGCTTTTAATTCACCAACTGTAAAACCACCCAATGCACCCAACAAACCGCCTTTAAGTATATTGTTGCCTGATAATGCAGCACCAGTAGCACCAGCGATTGTTCCGCCTAATGTAGTGCCAGCCACTCCTGTTAAACCTGAAGCAACAGCACCAAATGCGCCTAATCCACCAGACAGACCTGTAATGGCTAATGTTTTAATTGGGTCAAAGCCTTCAATGTGTGTGTAGTCTGTGCTATCAATACCACCGTATTTGAATGTGCCATCAGGTTGTTGTACGTAGTTACTTACTACTGATACTTTGTTTTTCTTGGAGTTATCTGTAGCGACTTCAGCAAATATCTTATTGCCTTGTGCATCAGTTGTGCCTGTGTCTACTAAAGCATTTTGGTTTCCGTAACGGTCAAGTCCATCTGCTCCATTAACAAAGTATTTGCCATCTTTATTAGTAACATTGGCAGTATCGCCAAGCAATGTACCTGTGCCAACTACTTGATTTAATGCACGTGCGCTGGCTTTACTCATGCCAGTTGCATCCATCAATCCGCTTTGGTCACCTTTGGCAGCAGCAACTTCAGGAGAGAATGTGTAGCCAGTAGTATTGCCATTAGCATCTTTATTAGCAACGATAGAGCCATTATCTAGTGCTTGATAGATTGCGTAAGGATTGACTCCAGATGTTGTATTGCCACTAGACAAGAATGGTTGAGTAATGCCTTTTAGTAACTGGAATTCAGCCACAGCGTCATTGGCTTGCTGAATGTTAGCTTGTACAGTTGGTGCTATTACTGGGTCATTGTATGTTAGCAATGATTTAGGTGTAGCTGTAGGCGTTGTACTAGCAACAAACCCATTAGTTACTGGGTCACGTGTACCGTATTGTAAGTTAGGTTCTGCAAGCAAACCTTTAAATTCTGCAAGTTCTGCTGTGTTAGCCGTTCTTTCTGCCTTAATGACGTTGCTTATCTCTTTAGTAGATAATCCAGCATCTTTTAACGCTTGTTTAGTTTCAGCAATTTCAATGTTTTGTGATGTGCGTAATGCTGTAGCCTGTACTTGTTCAGCTTTTTTAATCTGCGTATTTACATTATCAACAGCTTTAGATACTGACGTTAATGGTTTAGATACTTTGCCATCATACGTACCAACATAATACTCAACCTTACCTTTGTCGTTAGTTACTTTGACTACTTCGCCAACTGCTAATGAAGCAGGTTTTTGGTCTACTGTAACAGCAACTAATTTCTTAACTGTATCTGTAACTGCCTTAGTTTGAGTTTCTTTAGCAATTTGAGCAGGAGTTTTTTGACCTATACTGGCCATAGATGCTGTGTTATTTATAACTGCCATGCTATCCCCTTAACTGCGCTAGTAAATTAGATAACTCTGCTTTAGCCATCTCAACGTCTGTCATGTCGTTCATGCTTTGAGTTACCAATTCTAATTCTGCTACAACTTGCTTGCGTTCTTCTAATGATTGTTTACGGTCAGCCATGGCTTCGTCTTGTATCAACTTAACACGTTGTATCTCAATCTCTAACGCTGCTTTTTCTTCTTGCATACTTAATTCAGCTTGTTTCATAGCAATGTCAGCCATAGCTTGTTCACGGTCACTTTGTAGCTTTTCTGACGCTAATTGTATTTGTGCTTGCTGTTTGGCTTGTTCTGCTTGCATCTTAGCTTGCGCTGTCTGAGCTTGCAATTGGGCTTTCATTTGTTCTACTTGAGCAAATATAGCGGTTGGGTCTGATTGACCTTGTGCTGCCTGTGCTGCTTGTTGTTGTATGCCAGCTTCTACTTCCGGTGTAACCTCGTTCAAGAACGATGTCGTGTCTTTAAAGCCAGCCATCTCTATCATGCGACCAAGTGTTTTGCGGTATTGAGTAACGGAAACAAGCGGATTTGTTGGCCCATATTGCTGAATGATTTGTTCTTGCTTGGCAAGTATCATTTGAAGCATGGCTATTTGTTCTTGTCTATTACCGTTACCCAAACCTACGTTGATAGTTACGTTATACTCAGTATCCCATTCACGTGGGTCAAACTGTACGTAGCTATTGTGAATACGTGCTGTCTGCACAGAATTCTGGTATTTGCACATCAAATGCAAGATACCCTTAAATAATGATTTAACGCCTGTTTCAGCAAAGATACGGGCTATTAACTCTAGCTTGCCTGTTGATTGCTGTGTCATGGCCGCTACTGCTGTAGCTGATACATTCTGCAATATGTTTGGGTCTAAGCCTTGCTGTAAATCTGATACGCCTGTGCGTTTAGCCTGTACGCCATCCAAATACTCCATCATTGGGAATGATTGGTTAGCTGTAGACTGAACCGTCATAGGCACGATAGCATTAGGATTCTTAATGCGTACAACACCACCAGCAGTAGATGTTAGTAAGTCATCTAAGTTTACTTGGCCTTCTACAGCACCAACACGGTAGTTATTCGTTAAGTATAGATTATCCAACATTTGACGCATTACAGTAGACTTGATTAGTTGCAAGTCCATTGTGCGGTCAGCTAATGATTGGCCATAGAATTTATGTGGGATTGGGAACGGGCATACAGAATGGAACGGTACGTAATCACAGTCTTCGTCATCTAGGATTGTGTTGTTAGCATACATAACTCTGCGTAACTCAAGCAGACCACTCTTGTTCATATCAACTTTGATATAACACTCAAAGATTTCTACCTCCTGCATTGCTGCATCAACATCAACGATGTCTTGTGGTATCTCGCCTTCTGAGTAACGAGCCAATATCTCTGGACTGTATGTTAAGCGGTCACCTACTGGGATGCCCATAACCACTTCTTTATCGTAACCCATGGCTATCAACTCACCACGAGCAATACGTTTACGATGCGCTACAAATTGTGCATCCTCAATAGTCCTAGCACGCTTGTCAATTAAGAATTCCTCAGGTGGTACATTCTCAACAACAATTTTAGATTTGTCTTTGGTACGTTTAATCTTGACGTTGTGAGTTGTTACCATTGGCATACCTTCACGCATATCGGTCAAGGTTTCTTGCTCAAGGATTTCAAACTCATCGTTCATCATCAACATGGTGAGTTCGTCATCTGTCAAGCCAATGTATTTCTCTTTGGTGATGTCTTTCTCATCAGACCAGTAGGCTTTCACTACACCTACTTTTTGCATCAATGCGTCTTTAAACCAGTTGTGTAATACTAGGAAGCCATTGTTCTGTTTGTAGAATACCCAGTTAGCCACATCTGAAGCCTGGTCAGCAAACTCATCGCCACCATCCTTAGTAGCTTCAAAACGCACAGCATCTTCGCTAGACGTAAAAACACGAATGAGTTGAGGTAATGCACCGTCTACTGCTTCAGCAACCTCGCCAGTAACGATTGCGGACTTGCCTTCTACCTCGTTTCCATAAGGATTACGCAGGTAAAAGTTCATAGATGTAGCACGGTCTTCTACTGTTTCCGTTTCAAGATAACCAATAGCGTTATCTATTTCAGTAGAGATAATCGTCTTTAGTTCTAATTCATCCATATTAAACAACCCATTTTGTATTTACATTAAGCGGCTGATTCCATGAGGAGTCAGGTTCATCTAATCCTACAGCTAAATATCTAAACGCATCAGAACCATGTGAAGCAAAGTCATGTAGCGGTGTATCAAAGAATACGTTACGTTTCTCGTCATATACTCGTCTGTAGTTTCTTAGACAATCTATGCCTTGTTTCGTTGTTTCTTTATTGAACCAGCATCTAGGTAGCAAGCGTCTAACTGATTGTATGCCATCTGCCACAGATAGTTTAGGCGCAATGATTATCTCTAACCCTGACTCCATCAACATCTCTTTACGTGACTTGCCTGTTCCTAACTCTCTTACTTCTACGTCATGCGGTAATATGTGCGTGGCTTTATCCCATCTATTATCACGTAGCCAGTTTACATACCACTCTAGCGATTGACTGTGGTTCTCTACGTAATCAATCAGCCTCACCTCTTTACCTGCTATCTGAGCCACCCATATAGATGTGCTATCAGACATACCCAAGTCCCATGCGGTGAATGTCTTGGTTAAATCATCTCTAGGCACTATGCCAATGCGATTAGCTTCTTCTGCCTCGTTTATTAGCTTGCCGTAGTAACTGCCTTCTACCGGTGAATCAAAGCTGCACTCAAACTCTTGCACATACTTGTCTTGACCCATCTCGTTCTTGGCTGATGCTAACTCTTGTGCATCAAGTAAACCTGTTTGGCTGGCCTTAAACTCTAGTAGCTTCCAACCCTCTGCTGTTTCAGCTCTATCTCTAAAGTCTTTAAAATGATTGTTACCCTTTGGCGTTCCTATAAATAAGCAGAAGCCTTTACGGTCTGCTAACGCTGGTCGGATAATCTCATTCCATATCTTTGGGTTTTGGTCACCAATTTCGTCTAGTACCACGCCATCAAAGTATTGGCCTCGTAAGCTGTCACCATTCTCACTACCGTATAAGCTAATGCGCCTTCCCATGAAGTCTACACGCAACTCAGCTATGTTTACTGTCGCACCCAATGGCCTTGTAAACTCCACCAGGTAATCAAATGCTACTCGCTTGGCTTGGCTATATGTCGGTGCTATATAAGCATAACGAGGATTAGCCTGTGTGTTCTTTAACGCACTATGTATGAGCTGGTTGATAGCTGCTACTGTTTTGCCCATCCTACGATGTGCTACGCATACTACAAACCTATTATCTCTTATTGCCCTGTGTATCTGATTCTGTGGGTCACGTGGTTCGTAAGCAAGTTTAATCGTTGTCATTGATACCTGTTACTATATTAATGACTAAATCTTTACCTTCAGAACCGCTTAACTCTGTTGTTGCTACTGACTTGCCATCAAGTCTATCGCCTAATTCTTTTATAGCAGCTATGTCACCCTCTTGTGCTTTTAACACTAATGCCTCTGCTACTCTACGTAATGTTTCGCCATCGCCTTGCACTACAACTCGCTTAATTGTTTCAGCCCATAAACGATTGTTTTTACTAGAGTTTTGGTTGCCTAATGGCGCACCTGCACCTCTTGGGTTTGTTTCTGTTATTTCTGCCATGTTTTTGTGACTCCATAATGGGTGGTCACCCTGTTGTTGTTAATTAGTTAGCAATCCGTTACGTTCAAGTATCTTAATTTTTTCTGGGTCAAATACTACGTAATTGCTAGTACCACTACCTTCAAACCGTGAACTTTGGTCTAAATACTTTGACCCTGGTATTCCTTTAGACATTAGCTTATTTGTAACATCTTGACCAGTAATGCCTTTAATTGGTTTTTTGCCACCAGGTTTATATCTTTGCATGACTCCAAATAAATCAGAACCAGTTAAACCAAATACTCCATCACCGCCAGTAAATTTTAATCTTTCTTGTAATGCTGGCATATATTCTAAAGCTATTTCTTTTACAGCTTGAGATTGTTTATATAATGGTTTTGCAAAGTCTAGCATTTTAGGTATAGCTTCATCAGCAATATCAACTTTATATAATGAGCCTTTTGATTGTTCTCTAAATTCAGATATAATGTTTTTTAAAGTGTCATCTGGAACATCTCTTAATGCAATGTTGGCATTCTTAATAACTTTTGCAGTTTTTTCTATTGGAATAGTTTTATCTACTGCAACCTGGTGCAAATGTTTTATATTACTTGGAGTGATTTGATAGTTTGACAAATTATCGTTTGCCATTTGACTCATGCTTGTTTTTTGAATACCAAGAGTATCTTGATAACTTTTTGCAACTTTAGGATTATCTGCAAAATATAACCCATGGCCGTATGCTTGTGCGCCTTCACCACTACCAATTTTTGCAGGGTCAAACTTATCAAATCTGTATGGACTACCATGATAAGCAGTAATTCCCATTGGCGCAAATGTCATAGCTACATCTAATGCTTCATTAGGCATAACTGGAGATGGTTTGTTTAATTCTTGTAGCGCAGACGTATCACCTGAAAGCAATCCGCCTACAGCAGCACGGTATGGCTGGCCTTTAGCATACTGCTTCTTGGCAGAGTCCATAACAAGATTAAGATAGTCACTCCATGCCATAAGTTTACCAGTAGTTATTTATTATCTTTAAAGTTATCTTACCAATGGTGTATAGCCCCTATGATAAGCGTGATGTTAGCTATTACAGCTAATAGTATTATTGCCCAATGGTCGTTCATTTATTTTTGACTTTATTACCTTCGCTAAGAGCAATTGCAATAGCTTGCTTACGTGACTTAACTATCTTGCCACCTTTGCCTGAATGTAGCTCTTTGTCTTTATACTCGCCCATTACTTTGCCAATCTTTTCAGCTATCTTATCCATGTTACGCATGATTAATCCTCCATCTCAAATTCTTTAGCTTCCCATACGGAACATAAACGGGAGTTATGGCAAATAAAATCTAACTTATGGCAGTAACCTCTTTGGGCTTGACCATCGTATAGGTCATACTTGTTTAATGGGATAGCTTCCATCTGCTCAAACTTTTCTGGAGTGTTCTCGTAATACTCACAATTACCGCAGCGTTGGCGTTTTACTTCGTCTGTAGATACATTAAACATCTTGGCCATCTTTGACCAATAGTCTTTGCTTGGTGAACTAGGATTGATTGGCCCTAGAGAATAGTTATTTATTGCATTATCAGTATTGGCGTTGTTCTCTTTCTCAGAAACAATACCAGTTTTAACGTCTAATAAGCCCATAACTATCCTTAAAAATAGGAGGCTCTCGCAATTAGACTGCCTCGGAGTCCACCCAACCTCGTCAGGGGGGCAATGATTGCTTTCTAGCGATGTACTGTCGCTGGAATAAAAAAGTAATGCAAAATTGCACTACTATAAATCTTTATGTAACTATATCAGAATTATCAATTTTTGTCAATGTGTCTTCAGCTTGCTTAGAATACTCAAACTCAATCAACATTTCAATAAAATGTATTGCTTTATTTAAATCCTCAAGACCGTTCTTATTCCTGTGTCGGCATAAATACTTGATAGCAGTAGCCTCTAGGTAAGGAATGTTATTCTTATAGCAAAACTCTGCTGGCTGTATTGCAAAGCTCTTGTAGTGATTGCCACCGTATTGTATGTTTAGTACGCTCATTACCAATCCACTCCTGACATAGTAGCACCGCTTGTGTAGTTCTTAGGTGACTTCATATTAATTCTATCTATTTTGCGTTGTGCGTTATACATTTGACGTAGCTTGCCTTCATCAAAAGTAATTCTTCTAGCACCTGGTATTGTAGGTTCATCTTCTTGTGCAATTTTAAACTTTTTAGGCGATGCAAATCTTAATGCTTCTTCATAACTCATTAATTTAATAGTAACAAAATTATATTTCTTGTGTTTACCCTTATCATCAAGCACAATACTTTTCAAAAACCCTCTTGCCATTAAACTTCTTATTGTATTGGCTGCTGTATTTTTATCGCCATCTAAGTGTTCACGCATCTGTGTAAGATTTTTAGGCAATACGCAAAACTCTAAGTAGCGATTGTATCTTTCAAACATAAATTTTGCTTGTTGTTCTAATCTAGCTTGTTGTTGTGCGTATGCTTCTGCTAATCTTTTTTCTTTAAATGCTTTTTCTGCTACCTTAGCTTCTTCTTCTGTTTTGTAATGACCAATGTTAATAATTTGACGTTCTGAGTCCCTAGCTTCTACTACCCATGCGTTCACTTTTTTACGAAAGACAATCATAATAAACCTTTCTCAATTAATCTTAACTGCGTTTCAATAACACCTTCTAGGTGCGATAACTTTAATTCGTCACGAGTGTAGTTAGTTCTTACTCTGCCATCTATTGCATCGTGGCATCCAGAGCAACAATAAGCACCATGCAAGTCGTTTACTTTCTGTCCAGTACCATGACCATACCTTATGCCATTTAAATGCGCCAAAACGGTTGTTTCTGGATTGCCATTGCAGTAGCCAATAATTCTGACTGTGCAGTTCTCGCCTTTAGCTGATTGTGTGATTTTACTCATTGTTTATCCTTAAGCATAATTCTTTAAGCCAAGCAATCAATTGGGGGGGGGGTGTATTCTCGTTGGTATTGAGTGCAGCGTTTAGTGCCTTTAACATTTCCACATATAGACCTATCTGTAGTGGCATAATTTTTAGGTGGCATAGCAGGCAAGTCTTTAATATCAATGCCACAAATATACAGTTTAGTTGC
>Ga0172367_10004967_pt1 | contig 16283 bp, 15 predicted proteins | sample Lak10m_FD_114542 | JGI IMG/M metagenome (GOLD analysis project Ga0172367, IMG submission 114542) | Freshwater microbial communities from Kabuno Bay, South-Kivu, Congo - kab_022012_10m | ecosystem: Environmental > Aquatic > Freshwater > Lake | place: Democratic Republic of the Congo: South-Kivu...
AACCTCTAAAAATCTTGAAAATACAATACCAACCCCTCTCATTTGTCCCGCCACATAAGTGAATGAAATAAAGATAGCAGCAACAACTGCTACTAATCTGGCTGTTTGAGAATAATACCTGTCACCAACAAAATCAGGAACGGTGTATTTTCCAAATTTCCTCAAATAAGGTGCCAGTAATAAGGCAAGCAGAACATAACCACCTGTCCAGCCCATTAAATAAACACTACCGTCATACCCCATAAAAGAAATTAATCCAGCCATAGAAATGAAAGAGGCTGCGGACATCCAGTCAGCTGCTGTTGCAATTCCGTTTGCTAATGGGGAAACACCTCCACCGGCAATATAAAACTCTTTAGTACTTGAAGCTCTGGTTTTGATAGCTATACCAATATAGAGTAAAAATGTTAAACCTACAATAATATATGTACAGGTTAAAATATCCATTTCAAAAATTTAAACGGGTGAAAAAGAGAAAGGTTCCGAATAAATCATTCATCAACATCGAATTCTTTGTCCAATTTATTCATTCTCCACACATAATAAAAAATGAGTAGTATAAAAACATAAATAGCGCCTTGTTGTGCAAACCAGAAACCTAATTTAAAGCCACCTATTCGTACCTGATTCAAATCCTTTACAAATACAATACCTAACAAAAAAGAAGTGGTAAACCAGATAATTAATAAAATAGCTAAAATTCTAATATTCGTTTTCCAATAAGCGGATCTGCTGTGATCCACGTTTTCAAGAGTACTCATAACTTCATTTTAAAATTAAACTAAGAACGCCTCAGCGATTCCACCTCTAACATTGTTTTTGGAATTGGATCCCCTAAAATACATGAGCCACTGCTTTCCACTAAAACATTATCTTCTATCCTGACACCTGTAAAATCTCTGTATCCTGATAATTTATCATAACAAATAAAATCAGTACAATATTTATCATTTTTCCATTTATCAATGAGCTGAGGAATAAAATAGATACCCGGTTCAACGGTTAAAACATATCCCTCCTTCAATTCTTTTCCTAGCCTGAGGGAACGTAAACCAAACTGGGTACTTCTGGATACTTTATCATCATAACCAACAAAATGTTCTCCTAAATCTTCCATATCATGAACATCCAATCCAAGCATGTGTCCCAGGCCATGAGGAAAAAATAAGGCATGTGCTCCAGCATGTACGGCATCCTGAGGATTTCCCTTCATCAGTCCCAGTTGAATGAGACCTTCGGTAATATGCAATGCTGCTTTTAAATGAATTTCTTTGTAAGTAATCCCTGGTTTTATCTGATTAATCGCATTTATTTCTGTATCCAGTACGATTTGATAAATATCCTTTTGTTTTTGGGAAAATGTTTCGGATACCGGAAAAGTTCTGGTAATATCACCCGCATAATGCCGTTTTGATTCTGATCCAAAATCCCCTAATACGAGTTCACCCTCTTTTAATTGTCCGGTATAGCTATGATTATGGAGGGTCTGACCTTGAGTTGTCAAAATAACCGGATAAGAAATCCTGCCTCCATGTTGAACTGAAATACCTTCCACCAAGCCAGCCAGTTCATATTCATACATTCCAGCCTTTGCAGCCTTCATTGCAGCCACATGCATCTTACCAGATATATTGATGGCATCAGTTAATTCCTGAATTTCGTCAGCGTCTTTAACAGATCTTTGTGCTACTACATGTCGAATTAATTTCTCTGAAATCAGATCCTGGAAAGTTTTATCTGATTTATGGACACAATTATTTATAAAAATAGTATTCTCAGCTCTGTATGGTGGCAGTATATGGATATTTCTACCTTTTGCTAAGGCTTCTGATAAACTGGCAGGCAGATAGGAAGTAGGTTTCACCAGAAAGATACCTACCTTTTCGGCCAGTGTTTCTAAGGTAGGCAAAGCACCAAGCCAAACAATCTGATCGAGCGTAAAATTATCTCCAAATAAAATAGTTTCACCTAAGTTCGTATCCAGCACTGCTGAAAGATCAGGCCTGTCAATGCCAATATAATAAAGAAAATTACTATCCTGTCTGAATGGATAGGTATTATCCGGATAATTCATTGGACTTTCCCTGTTTCCCGGAAAGAAAATAAGGCCATCGCCTACCTGTTCCATTAATACCTTTCTCCGTTGAATTAAAATATCCATGCCCATACTTTCCATTTATTGTTCCACAAATTAACTAAAATTTGTGTTTTAACAAATGTATCACCCCACATTCCAGTGAATTGTAAAAATTATCTTCCAGTCCCATAGAAGCAGAGGTAAAAAATTGCCAGGAAGGGCAGGCATAATTAATTTTAAATGAAACGACCGCTTGATCATCTCCATCTCCTATATACCCCCAGTAACCACGGTATTGTGGCGTAAAACTCCACTTATTTATAACATATCTGGCTCCGATACCAAATAAAAAAGCATCATTTTGAAGATAATCATCCCTGTTTGTTTGCCAAACATAAAAACCAAGCATTCCCATGATTCTTAACCTTGTGGATAATGATTTTCCAGCTGTTAAATCAAAGGAATAACCAGGAGCATCCGTTCCTCTTGCAGCATTTACATGGGTAGATGTTGCAAATCGAAAAGTAGATCTGAAAGTGATATCCATCCATTTTGATTCTTCCTTACTCAATTGAAAGACCGTATTAAAAATAATATCCGTCATGGCATGTCTTTCATAATATGCTGGAAAATGAACTTTCCGAATTGTTTTCCATTCGTGACTTGTCCGATACATTTCTCTTGGTATCCAAAAGATATCAAAACTAATATTTTTATTATTTGTAGGATAGGTTAAAAAAAAGGACTGCGCATAAGTGAAGTCACCTGTTGCACGCTGTAAGCGGGAAGACGAACCAACAGACAGGCTGGTATCTGTTTTTCCTTCCATCAAAGTTGGTATAGGTAAAGCATTTGGACCCAACATAGCGGGAGAATAAATAATATAATTTCTCCAGTGGGTAACCCCATCCCATTTCACATTATCGGCCCACCATTGAAAATCCTGAGAAAAAGAGCGGCCTGGTGTTATAAAAGCGATAAAGGATAATATATAAACCGGGTACCTACATCTTTTCCATAACATAAACCAATGAACTAGCTTTTGATTGGTTTAACCCACTCACCAGGGTAGAATAAATGCCCAGCAAAATGCCGGAAAGAAAACTCCCCTTGCCCTTATTTTTATACTTTTCACTTAATAAGCTGACATAAAACGGATCCAGTATCAATGATTTTTTAGCAATAAGTTTGAATCCCTGCGATTTCACCCATTTTTCAATAAAAGCCGGAGAGAAGTGCCAAAGATGCCTGGGAACATCATAAGCAGCCCAAAAGTCACCATAATAACTTGCATCAGCACTTGTAAAATTGGGAACTGCAATCATCAAAATACCATCTTGAGTAAGAGACTCATTGATTTTTCTAAAAAAATCAACTGGTTGATGAATGTGTTCAAGAACATGCCATAGCGTTATAACACCGACATTGTCAGCAGGTGTTTCAGAAAGGAATACATCTGGTGTAACCACCTGTAATCCGAATTCAGTTATAGCAAAATTCCGGGCTCCATCATCCACTTCAACACCTTTAACTTCAAAACCTTTTTGTTTCAAGGCATTCAAAAAATGACCGGTTCCACACCCAATATCCATTAATTTTTTATTTGTCGTAAACGATTTAATCCAGTTTATTTTTTGTTGAATCATAAAATCCCTGGCTGCATGATAGAGGGTATTAACGATACCTTTCTTTGTGTTTGAATGTGAGATATAGTCTTCGCTCTGGTAATATTTACCTATGGCCGAAGCATCAGGAATTGGATTTGTAAATCTTAAACCACAATCATTACAATCAAAAAGACTAAAGGTTTCTTTAGAAACGGAATGATCTTTCAGAAAAAAAGCAATCTTTGTTTTTTCACTTTTACAAAATGGGCATTGCAGGGTTTGATGGTTTTCAACAGACATTAACATATATATTTAATCAATTCTAATCTTTCTTAATTCAGAAATAACAAGTGGTCTTAATTTCCTGGAAGCCTCTAAAAGCAACGCTGCATCTGTTGGAAAAACGGCAGGTCTGTTTCCTAATCGTTTTTTTGTATCCTCGGTCAAAGCCCTTTCATCCCCTTTAAATGAAGCAGCCCTGTTTTCAAAAACTGCCACCGTATTTATATCTCTGCTTTCCTTAACACCTTTCGTGTATAAATCGATGACTTCAAGCCGACCTGATAAAGCAGCAGATTTGGTCTGAAAAACTTCTACAATCTGGGCTTCTATGATTTTATTTTTAGGTAATTTAATGTCATTACCAGCTGTATCTTTTTTAACATTTCCCTTTTCATCCAGCAGATATTGAAATCCATCCGGAATTTCCTTTTTCTCACTGTATGATTTTTCACTTACTGCACCAGGACTAACCTGCACATTTGATAGGATAAGGGTAATCCCAAGATCGTATTCCCTGTTTTTTTCCGGATAGGCGTCAAATTTTTGCCATTCCTTATCGAGATCTCTGAAACCGAGTCTTAATATTTCATCTTCAAGACCTGCCGGAAGCACTGCCTGAGAATAATTCTGGATATTGACCAAAATTTTGGTTATTCCCAATTCTCTTGCTTCCCTTTCCAGCTGGGGAACATCCAGGAATCTGCTGGCATAGTTTTTCAACCTGAGTAAGGCATCATACGCTTTCCTGGCCGGAATCCTATCTTTGGTATTTTTTGCTTCCTCTAATAATTCCTTTGCTGTATTGTATAGAAACTGAATCGTTTGTTCTTTTGCCTCCTTTTCAAGGTCATTGGTATTTACAAAAAGGAAATTTGCCTTCTTACCATTTTCGTCGGTGAGGGGAAGCAGTGGTCTAATTTGTTCTTGTCTGTATGAGATGGTTCCATAAATAGTTAGGATAGTCTCCCAGGATTCCGGCTTGCCCTCATTTTTTAGTTTTTCTATAAAAGCCATATCCTTGTCAGTAGCTTTCTTAAAAGCGGTTTCAAGACCTTTAACATATTCCACTTTATTCACTTTTGCCCCTGATAGCTTATTCGTCGCATAATAAATCGCTTTATCATATTGACCCGTTTCTACCAGTTTTTCGATTGACGTACAGCTTAAAAATGAAATCAAAAAGAAAAACCAGCTCCATAGTAAGATTATATTTTTCATAAATAATGGTTTTTATCAAAATTACAATTAATTTTCGTGATTAGCCCAAATTGCGGCCAAATGAATAATCATTTCTGATGATTTCTCCATATCCTGTACAGAAACCCATTCTTTTAATGAATGGAAAGCGTGTTCCCCCGCAAATAGATTTGGACAGGGAAGACCCATAAAAGAAAGTCTTGCACCATCCGTTCCGCCTCTGATATATGATTTTACTGGATTTATGCCAATATTTTTAATTGCTTTTACGGCATAATCTGTGATAAACGGATATTTTTTCAAAACCTCTTTCATATTCCTGTATTGTTCTGTTATCGTTATTTCTGCTGATGAATCCGGAAAACTTTCCAATACCTTGTTGACCAGGTTTTGAATAACATTTTCCTTTTCAAGTAATCCATTTAATTCAAAATCCCTAACGATCAACTGTACCGTTGTTGATTCAGATTTTCCGGCGATGTGTACCGGATGTACAAAACCCTCTTTTTCTTTTGTTGTTTCCGGACTAAGCTTATCTTTTGGCAATAAATCCAGGAACATTCCGGCCATTTTAATACTGTTTTGCATTTTTCCAAAGGCAAATCCGGGATGAGCTGAAACCCCTTTAAAAATAATTTCCACACTATCGGCAGAAAAAGTTTCATCTTCGATGTTACCTTTTCTTTCCCCGTCAATAGTATAGGCAAAGTCGGCCCCTAGTTTCTCCAGGTTTACAAAATTTACTCCTTTCCCAATTTCCTCATCGGGTGTAAACAAAACTTTTATTGTTCCGTGGGGAATGGAAGGATTAGAGACTAAAATATTAATGGCATTCATAATAGCGGCTACCCCAGCCTTATTATCGGCCCCAAGCAAGGTTAACCCACTGGCTGTAATGATGTCATTTCCAATTTGATCTGAAAGATCCGGTTCATTTTCAGGAGAAATAAATAAAGAAGGATTATCAGGAAAAATAAGCTTGCCCCCATGATAATTTGCATGTACAACAGGAACCACATTTTCACCAGGAGCGTCCGGAGAAGTATCGACATGCGCGCAAAAGCATATAACAGGTACAATTTTATCAATATTTGAGGGTAATGTAGCATAAACATAACCAAATTCATCTAAATGGGCATCTAAAAGGCCTATTTCCAGCAATTCTTCCACCAGAAGACGACTTAAATCTTTTTGACATAAAGTAGAAGGAAAAGAAGTTGAAAAAGGATCAGACTGGGTATTTATTTTCACATAACGTAAAAACCTGGATAACACATCATGATCAAAAGAAGCTGGTAGCATGTATCTAATTTTCACACAAATATAAATAAAAGAAGCCCGCAACAAAACTGTAGCGGGCTTAAAGCTGATATGTACACGTCAAAACTATAGCGCAGATTTAACCGTCTTAATTATGACAGCAGCTACTTTATAAGGATCTGCTGCAGAATTCGGACGACGGTCTTCCAGATATCCTTTCCAGCCTCTTTCGACAGTTGCCACCGGAATTCTTATGGATGCTCCTCTGTCAGAAACACCGTAACTAAAATCGTTGATAGAAGCAGTTTCGTGTTTTCCTGTTAATCTAAGATGATTATCCGGACCGTAAACATCAATATGTTCCTGAACTCTTGGGCGGAAGGCTTCTAAAATTTTCTTATAGGTAGCTTCGTCCCCGCAGGTTCGAAGCGTAGTATTTGAGAAATTTGCATGCATTCCAGAACCATTCCAGTCGAGGTCACCTAATGGTTTACAATGCCAGTTGACATAAACACCATGAGCTTCCGCTGTTCTTTCCAATAAATAACGGGCTGCCCAAATCTGGTCACCCGCCTCTTTGGCACCTTTAGCGAATATCTGAAATTCCCATTGACCGGCAGCTACTTCTGCATTGATTCCTTCCACATTCAAGCCTGCATCCAGACAAATGTCTAAATGTTCTTCAATAACCTCTCTTCCGAAAGCATTTTTTGCGCCTACGGAGCAATAATAAGGACCCTGGGGCGCCGGGAAACCATTAGCCGGAAAGCCAAGTGGTTTATTCGTTTCCGGATCAAATAAGAAGTATTCCTGTTCGAAACCAAACCAAAAGTCATTATCGTCATCATTGATTAAAGCACGACCATTAGAAGGATGAGGTTTTCCATCAGCTGTCAACACCTCTGTCATTACCAGATACCCGTTATGTCTGGCAGGATCCGGATAAACAGCTACTGGTTTTAATAAACAATCAGATGAATTACCCGGTGCCTGTTCCGTTGAGCTGCCGTCGAAGGACCACATCGGGCAATCCTCGAGATTTCCAGAAAAATCATCTACAATTTTAGTCTTACTGCGAAGACTCTGCATGGGTTTATACCCATCTAACCAAATGTACTCTAGTTTTGACTTTGCCATTTTTTATAGGATTTAATGAATAAATTCCAGTTTAAAAAGTGTAAACAACTGCCATCAGAAGACCGGAAGTAGATTTCAGGCTTGTAGCATCCAGACTTGTAAAAGTATCTGATTTTAAACCGGAGTCGATTCGAAATTCGGGAATGAGCGTTAAGTTACCAATATGGAAATTACCTGAAACTGTAAATGCAGTAATACCATTATCTTCTACGCCCGTAATTAGGCCGTCATTATCAATGATTCTCTCACCTCTTAATCCAAGGGTGAAAGCCTCACTTAGCATAAACTTACTGTAGAGGGCGAGACCTGTCCAGGAAGTTGCATTTCTTGCAACTGGTTTCACTACCTTTTTAGTACCATTGAAACCCAGACCGACCTTTTCAGAGACTGCATAAGTAGCTGTCAGATCAAATTGGTTGGTAAATTCCTCCGGATCTTTTTCAAAGGCATCAGCTGATTTTCCACCGATATAATTGAGATAAGCACTTAGTTTTCCATCAACATAGGATAATTGGCCACCAATATGTTTTCCTGAAACAACATCAATTTTGGTGTCCGTATCATTGAAAACACCCAACATAAGACCAAATTTATCAGACAGAGCATAATTAGCCTTGATACCAGTGTGAAAAAAGGGCCCATTGCTGAACATGTAAGAAACCGTATAGTTGATATTACTTTTGGAATCAATGAGTTCATAGCCTACATGGGTACTAAAGTTTCCCATAGTGAAGGTCAAAGCATCTGAAGGCGAATAAGTCACATATAATTGCTTAATGTAGGAAAGGGCTGTACCTGCATATCCATTAGCCATTTCAGCTCTTGGACCAATGGCCAGATCGGCTACAAAACCAACTTTCCCAGTTTTGGATAGCACAATGTTGGCCATTCCCAGGGAAAAAGATTTATTTTCAGGTGTAAAACTTGTTGGAAAAGGTGCATTATTAAAACTACCCAGATAGTATCCATCTACATAACCCGATATTTCAAATGGAGCTTCCGAAGTTTTTTCTTCTTCTTTTGCTTCTTCAGGAGCAGCCGTTGCTGTTCCTTGTGACAATGCGTTGTTTACAAAAATAACTGCAAATAAAAGGCATATAACGATACCTCTAAATAAGTTGAACTTACTCATAGTGAAAAATTTAATTAATGGATTAAAAAAGGGTTGATTATTATCACCGGCTTCCCTACATCCATACCTTACATTCCACTAATGAATTTTAGAAGGAATCTATGTATATTTGCTTTGCTTAATTAAGGAAAATGGGAAGCCGTTTTTCTGTTTTCGACACCTGGTTTGCCGACCAGGTGTCTTTATTTATTACATTTTGTAACCAGCCATCTGCTCTGCCGGTGAATCAGCATAAGCGGACATTTCGTGTTCACATACATCCAGTCCTTTTATTTCTTCTTCTTCAGAAACCCTGATACCTGTGGTTATTTTCAATACATACATGATAACAAATGCAGTAATAAAGGAGAATAATCCTACTGCTGCTACACCCATGAATTGAATACCAAGCTGACCCAATCCACCCTTAACGCCAAAGATTCCAACAGCCAGCGTACCCCAGACTCCGCAAATCATGTGTACGGAAGTAGCGCCAACCGGATCGTCTATCTTAATTTTATCAAAAAACACAACAGAAAATGGGATTATGATACCAGCTATACCACCAATGGCGATGGCATCCATAGGTGACATCTGATCTGCACCAGCGGTTATTCCAACCAAACCCCCTAATACCCCGTTAAGCACCATAGATAAATCATAAGATTTAAATAAAAAGTAGGAAGTAAAAAGGGCTGTTACAGCACCGGCTGACGCAGCCAGGCTCGTAGTCACAAAAACCAGGGAAACAGCCATAGGATTGGCAGAAAGAACCGAACCTCCGTTGAACCCGAACCATCCGAACCACAAAAGGAAAACACCAATAGTAGCTAAAGGCATACTATGACCTGGAATCGGTTTAATACCTGTACTGGTGTATTTACCTCTTCTGGGACCCAATACGATCACTGCTGCCAATGCTGCAAATCCACCAGCCGCATGAACCAGCGTTGAACCTGCAAAGTCATAAAAACCAGCCTCCTTTAACCATCCACCACCCCATTGCCAAAAACCAGTGATTGGATAACAAAAAGCAACAAAAACAATAGAAAATATTAAAAAAGGCATTAGTTTAACCCGTTCAGCAACTGCGCCGGAAACGATTGTGGCACAAGTAGCCGCAAACATACCCTGAAAGATAAAATCGGTCCAGTAGGTGTAATTACCTCCTGCGTAATCTATCGGATCTCCTTCGGGAGCAGAAATCCCAAAACCACTAAATCCAAAAAAACCGCCGGCAAAATCAGCGCCGGGATACATTAAGTTAAAACCAACCAGAGCATAAGTTAACAGACCTAAACAAACAATCATGGTATTTTTAAATAAGATATTAACCACATTTTTCTTTTGTACAAAACCTGCTTCCAAAGTAGCAAACCCCAGGTGCATAGTAAAGACCAAAATAGTGGAAATCATCATCCATAAATTATTGGTCGTAAAAATTGATTCATTCATAATGTTACTTGACTTAATTAAGGAAATATTTTTTAAAAAAACGGTTAGACTGCTGCGGAACCTTTTTCTCCTGTGCGAATTCTTACCACATCCTGAATATCATAAATGATAATCTTACCATCCCCTACTTCACCTGTCTTGCCTGCGGAAATAATGGCATCTACCACTGCATCTACTTTATCATCGGTCGTTAAAATGTCAATTTGTAAACGAGCTATGTAATCTGCATCATAGACACTTCCCCTGTACACCATTTTTTCCCCTTTTTGAAGTCCAAAACCTTTAACGTCCTGCAGAGTAAAAAAATTAATGCCAATCAGCGCTAAAGAATCTCTGATTTTGTCGAACCTCGAAAGGCGAATAATTGCTTCAATTTTTTTCATAATAAAATAGTTTGATCCATTTAATAATTAAAAAACAGAAATTAAAGCGACAATAATTGCCGACTTTTTTATTTTTCGCTTACTAAAATCTGCTTTTCTTTATTACAATAGCAAATGTACTTTTAGATAAAAAAACAGAGTACACAATGTTATATTATATTTGTTATGTCCAACAAAGTATTTTTTTTTTAAAATACTAATTTATAATAACTTATGACTAATTTAATGTTATGTTTAACCAATCTGTTGACCCCTTATTTACCTTGATAAAATCATTAAATAAAGCTGAAAAACGGAATTTCAGTATTTATGTTGGTAGATTGGCACATGGTGGCGATACTAAATTTCTCGCTTTATTTCAAATTATAGACAGGCAGAAGGATTACAATGAACCAGAAATTAAAAAAAGATTACCTATTGATAATGCAACGCAACTGGCCAATTTAAAAAGACATTTATATACACAAATACTGATTAGTTTACGGTTAATCCATACCCATAAGCACATAGATCTTCAGATAAGGGAGCAAATTGATTTTGCACGAATCCTTTATGCCAGGGGTATGTATATGCAAAGTTTGCATTTGCTCGAAAAAATAAAGGGTACTGCTGTAGCCAATCACCAGGATGTTTTACACCTGGAGATTCTGGAATTTCAAAAATTAATTGAGACCAGACATATTACCCGAAGCAGGCAGGTTGTAAATAAAATGGAAACACTACTGGAGGAAACTGCGCGAAGAAGTTCCATTACTTATTCTACAAGTCGATTATCCAATCTTACCATTCAAATACATGGCTGGTACATAGAAAAAGGGCATGCCATGACAGAGCTGACCCAACATGAGGTTAAATTATATTTCCAGGAACAGCTTCCAAAGGAGATAAACGCCTGGCAACTCACCTTTTTTGAAAAAATAAATTTATATCAGGCTTATGCATGGTATTATTATATTCTGCTTGATCTGCCTGCTGCCATTGCCCAAACACGGCTTTGGGTCCATTTATTTCAGGCAAATCCCAATATTCAAAGGCAGGATCCTGATTTATATCTTAGAGGACTTTATTATTTACTAACCTTTTTATTTCTCAAAAAAAATCTGGAAGAATATGTCAACTATTACGCAGAATTGAACCATTTCATCAAAGAACAAGAAATAAATTTCACCTTTTCATCAAATCTGCTTGCCTTCCAGTACAGTTATCTGGCTACTTTAAATCTTTGCTTTTTAAATAAAAAATATGAGGAGGCACAGAGATGGTTGATATCAAAAAAGGAAGAACTGACCAGATTTTCAACCTATATGGACACCCACCGTGTGCTGTTATTTCATTACAAGGCAGCCTATATCTATTTTGTTTGCGGAAATCATTCCAGGACCTTAGACGAGTTAAATCTGATCATTCATCATCAGCATAAATTTCTAAGAACAGATTTACATTTTAATTCCCGGTTTTTACACTTACTTTGTCATTACGAACTGGGAAATTATGACTTTTCCAGTTCTCTTTTATTATCTATTCAGCGGACATTTGCTTCTTCTACTGAAATTACGCCGATACAACGGTTGATGCTTAAGTTTGTTAAAATATTAATTAACAGTCCATTAAGTGAAAAACCAGCGCATTTAATCAGAATGAAAAAGGAAATGGATACTTTTGAAAAAGACCTGAAGGAATTAAGAAGCGTTGCTTATTTAAATTTCCCGATCTGGCTGGAGAGTAGGATTGCAGGCTGTTCGATGAAAGACCTTCTGAATTAATTAAGGACAATTTACCCTTTTCTGTAACGACCTTCCTGATGATGAAAACCATGATCATGAAGTATAATTACTATTTTTTATTCCTTTATATCTCATTTTTTCCTTCCCCATCTAAAGCCCAGGTAACAGATGTTCAACGCGCTTTATTTGAAATGGAAGATTTTATTTCTACCTATTCCGATCGGGATGTGGATGTGGAAGACCAGTTGGAACGCATTTCAAATCAGAAAAAAATGCGTTTTCAACCCCCATTTTCAATCAATATTATGAGTGAAGCAGATTTATTATCTCTAAATCTGCTGAATGAAAATCAAATAGCTGCTTTTTTAAAATACCGGAAACAGATAGGTAGTTTTACCAGTCTGTATGGTATCCAGGCAGTTCCATTGTGGGACTCCCTGACCATTTCCAGATTAATACCCTTTTTAATTTTAGATAAAAACAGTCTTACTCTTCCTGATAAAAATGAAACCTGGTTATTCAAAAACCGATGGGAATCTGTCATCAGGATATCCCCGGTTTATGAAAAAAAAGGAACTGACTGGCCGGGAAGTAATCAATATTTAGGATTAAATTTCCGATATTCTCCCATTGACCGATTAAAAATGGGCGTTTCTATTGAAAAGGATCCCGGTGAAACCCTTTTCAAGCAGGGCAAACCGGAATTTTTATCCTGGTTTCTTTCGTTTCAAAGTAAAATTAAAGGTGGACCTCAAATATTCCTGGGAGATTACAAAACCTCCTGGGGACAAGGATTGCTTAATGCCTCTTATGGTTCCTTTAAAAGTATCCAGACCACCGATATTTCCAGGAATCCTTTACAATTAAGCGCTCATAAATCCTTTGCAGAGAATGGATTTTACCGGGGAATGATATTCACTTTCCCAGTAGCCAAAAAACTAACCTGGATTCCAATGATTTCCTTCCGAAACAGAGATGCCAGTTTCACTAAGGATTCTATTCCGTTTGTTTCCCAGTTCATATTAAGTGGTTATCACAGAACCAATAGTGAAAGATTAAATCAGCGTTTTGCTCAGGTTTTCCACATTGGAAACAGAATGCAATGGCAAAGAGAGGCTGTAATACTGGGTTTTAATGCTATTTATCAATTAATTAAACCTGGTCAAAGTAAAGCAGATGATTTATATAATCAATTTTACTATTCGGGCGAAAATTATACCGGCCTTAGTGTTGATTATCACTACACCTTATCTGGCTGGCATTTAAGTGGAGAAATAGCTTATTCTAAAGCGGTAGCCTCTATTGTTCAGCTACAGCACAGTATGGACAAGAAACTGGATGTAGCCATTCTGGGGCGTTATTATCCGAAAAAATATCAGGGTATTCTTGCACAGGCCTGGGGAGAAAATAGTGTAAACAGAAATGAACAGGGTGTATATATGGGCATCATTTATCAGCTCAGTCAGCACTGGAAATGCGCCATTTATCATGATATTTATATGCATCCATGGGTACGGTACCAGATTAACAGTCCAACCAAAGGAACGGAACAAAGAGGCAGAATAGCTTATGACAAGAGAAAAGGCATGAAATTTTATTTTGAATGGCATTCCAAAAAAGAAGAAGAGACCACTTCCACCTCACCTGGGGTACATTTTTATGTCAGAAATCACTATCGTATTCATTTAGAAATACCTTACAAGGAAATCTTGTGGCGCCTGCGTTTTGACCTGGGGCAAAATCAAATTGAGGAAAAAAAACTATCGGGTTATGCCATCTGGGCTGAAGGCTGGTTTAAGCAAATTAGCCATTCCTTTACCTTTTCTGCTCGCATTGGTTTATATAATACCCCCGATTATGAGGTTCGATTTTACCATTTTGAACAACAAGTAACAGGTGTTTACGGATTAAAACCCTATTATGGAAAAGGAAGATTCATCCATCTGCTGGGAAAGATAAATATTGGAAAGACTTTAAAATGGGAGATTATGGTTCGAAAAAAATGGGGGTTAGATAAAAGTATTACGCTTACCAACCAATTAAAATTGGGATGAATGACTAAATAAATGTAAATTTGCGGGCAAAATGCGAACCATGCCCATCATTGAGATATATAAAGAATTTAGTTTTGACGCTGCCCATTTTTTACCCAATGTGCCAGAAGGACATAAATGCAAAAATATGCATGGACATACCTACCATGTGAAAATCTCTGCCAAAGGCCCCATTGATGTAACCCTTGGCTGGGTCGAAGATTTTGGATTTTTCAAAAAAGTATGGGAACCGATAGTTCAGCAAATAGATCATAAGATTTTAAATGAAGTGCCCGGGCTGGAAAATCCGACCGCGGAACTCATTGCCATTTGGATATGGCAAAAAATGATGGATAAAATACCTTATCTACATTCTGTAGAAGTAAAGGAGACCTTGACGAGTGGGGCTATATATAGGGGGGAGTGAAAAATATTTTTTTAAAATTAACTCATATCCATATTATGGAAAACATTTAATACATCTTCATCCTCTTCCATTCTTTCAATTAGGTTCACAACATCCTCTACCTGTTCGTCAGTCAAAGATTTGGTATGACTTGGAATTCTGTAAAATTCAGATTGTTCAGGTTCGATTTGTTTAAGTTCCAGTGCTTTTTGAAGTTTTCCAAAATCTTCGAACTCTGTAATTAGTACAATCTGATCATCTTCAATTTTTATTTCTTCTAAGCCGTGATCGATCAATTCCAATTCAAGTTCTTCAAGATCAAAACCTGAATTCTTAATTCTGAACACCCCTTTCCTGTCAAACATAAAACTTACAGAACCAGAAACGCCGAGAGAACCACCAAATTTTGAGAAAACATGTCTGATATTGGCAACCGTTCTATTCAAATTATTGGTAGCAGCCTCTACTACAATAGCTACACCATGTGAAGCATAGCCTTCATAAACGACTTCATCATAATTTTCTGCTTCTTTGGAAGTCGCTTTTTTAATAGCATTTTCAACATTTACTTTAGGCATATTTGCAGCCTTGGCATTTTGAATAGCCATTCTTAAACGCGAATTATATTCTGGATCAGCCCCACCACTTTTAATAGCAATGGCTATTTCTCTGCCAATTTTGGTGAAGGTTTTCGCCATGTTGGCCCAACGCTTCATTTTTCTATTTTTTCTATACTCAAAAGCACGTCCCATAAACAAATATTTTGGGCCGCAAAATAAGGAGAAATTTATTTAATTAAAAATACAATTCCCATAAATGCAACTTTTACAACATTGTGACCGATAAATATGTAATAGTAAGAGATTGACATTAACTTTGCGTCGAAAAAATAAAAGGATTATGAAAAGGATGTATATTTTGGCCATTGTTTTAATCGGCATTTCCATTTTTTTACTCTTTAATGCCGCTGAAGATATGAGTACTTATGCTACATTTTCCGAAGCAATAACCAACGAAAAGACAGTAAAAATTGCAGGAAATCTTTCAAAGGATAAAAAGATGGAATACAATCCTGAAAAAGACCCCAATTATTTCAGTTTTTTTATAAAAGATACCAAGGGTGTTGAAAAAAAAGTGGTATTATTTGCTGCAAAACCTCAGGATTTTGAATTATCTGAGCAGATTGTGGTCACAGGTCAAATGAAAGGTGAAGTTTTCTATGCCTCTGACTTATTGATGAAATGCCCATCAAAATATAAGGATGAAGAGATTTACATTAAAAGTGAAAAAAGGAGTTAACCAGAATGGATCAGATTAATTACGTTGGGGAACATTTGTGGGCTGGGAAACTTGGTCATTTTTTAGTTCTTACCTTATTTGTAAGTAGCTTGTTGAGTTTTTTTTCTTACTACATGCAAGTGACTAAGGAAGATAAGGGATGGTTATTTCTTGGCAGAAGTGCTTTTATAACGCATTCCATTGCCGTATTTTCCGTTATTGGGTTAATATTTTATATCATGATACAACCGTATTATGAATATCATTATGTATGGACACACGTCTCTGACGAATTACCCCTGCAATATATTTTTGCTGCTTTCTGGGAGGGCC